>ERZ1034969.137-NODE-137-length-51129-cov-23.359420_pt1 | contig 51129 bp, 31 predicted proteins | sample MGYA00520624_ERZ1034969 | MGnify/ENA primary metagenome ERZ1034969 (study PRJEB33766, sample SAMN09781776) | gut metagenome | biome: gut microbiome | host: Homo sapiens | place: Madagascar | study: EMG produced TPA metagenomics assembly of the PRJNA485056 data...
CCCTTGCGCCCCCGTTCCTAGCGATTCCATCGCTAGGTCCCCCGTCCTAATTTTAAAGGTTAAAGGGCAAAAAGGCTTTAAATGTAAGGTTGTTCCTGCAATTAAACATTAATAATTATACATTAAATAATATAACGTGGAAAAGATTCAGCTTCATTCCGTTCTCCCACAGGTCTTCGCCCAGCGCGATGACCTGGATTCGGAGATATGGAAGCAGGATGTCACCTTCGAGAAAGGGCATCTTTATCTTATCGAGGCAGAGAGTGGCAGCGGAAAGAGTACTTTCTGCAGCTATGTGCTCGGCTATCGTCACGACTACAGCGGAAGCGTGATGTTCGACAAGGATGTTACCGCTAATTATAAGGTTAAGGATTGGGTGGAAATGAGAAAGCGTCATATCAGCCACCTCTTTCAGGAACTTCGTCTATTCCCGGAGCTTACCGCTCTGGAGAATGTAGAAATTAAGAACAAGATTACCGGATTCAAGAGCCGTGAACAGATCTTGAAATGGTTTGATATGCTCGGTATCGCCGACAAGGTGGATGCAAAGATTGGAAGAATGTCGTTCGGACAGCAGCAGCGTGTGGCGATGATGCGAGCTCTATGCCAGCCTTTCGACTTCATCCTTGCCGATGAACCTATCAGTCACCTCGACGACAACAACTCCCGTATCATGGCAGAAATCATGATGGCGGAAGCTAATGAGCAGGGGGCTGGTGTCATCGTTACCAGTATAGGTAAGCACATGGACTTGCCTTACGAGCACACATTTAAGTTGTAATTTATCATTCAACACTTAACATTCAACAATTCAAAAATGAATTTAGTTTGGAAATTACTTCGTCAGCATATCAGTATACCTCAGTTTGCAGGTTTCGCCTTCGCCAATCTCTTCGGTATGCTCATCGTCCTTTTCGGCTTCCAGTTTTATAAGGATGTGCTGCCTGTCTTCACACAGGAAGACAGTTTCATGAAAGCCGACTATCTCATCATGAGCAAGAAGATAGGTATGGGAAATACCATCAGCGGTCGCTCCAATACCTTCACGGGTGCTGAGATAGATGATGTCAGAGACCAGAAGTTCGTGAAGAAGGTGGGAAAGTTCACCTCTACGGAATATAAGGTAGATGCCCAGATGGGCGTCAACGGCGTGAATGTACTGAACAGCGAACTCTTCTTTGAGAGCGTGCCCGACGGCTTCGTCGATGTGCCGCTCAAGGACTGGAAGTATACGCCAGGAGCCAAGGAAGTGCCAATCATCCTCCCGCGTACCTATATTAATATGTATAACTTTGGATTCGCCCAGAGTCATTCGCTCCCGAAAATCAGCGATGGACTGATGGGAATGATCGATTTCAATATCCAGATTCAGGCAGCCGGCAAGAAGGAGCAGTTCAAGGGAAAGGTCATCGGATTCTCTTCCCGTCTCAACACCATCCTCGTGCCACAGGCATTTATGGACTGGAGTAACCAGGAATTTGCTCCAAACCAGAAGAGCGATCCTAACCGCCTCATCGTAGAGGTAGGCAATCCGGGAGACGAGAACATCACCAAATACCTGGATGATAACGGATATGAGGTGGAAACCGACAAGCTTGATGCCGAGAAGACCACCTATTTCCTTCGCATGATGGTATCCATGGTAATGATTATCGGACTGGTCATCTCCATCCTGAGTTTCTACATTCTGATGCTCAGCATCTATCTGCTGGTACAGAAAAACTCATCCAAGTTGGAGAACCTGTTGTTGATAGGCTATAGTCCTGCCAATGTGGCGAAGCCATATCAGGTGCTCACCATGTCGCTCAACCTGGTGGTGCTCATCATCGCCTGGGTCATCCTCTTCTTCGTCCGTGGCTACTACATGGAGTTTATCGAGGCAATCTTCCCTGACATCGAAGAAGGTACCATGCTCCCAGCCGTCTGCTTAGGCATGCTTTTGTTCCTGATAGTCTCTATCCTGAACATCCTCGCCATCCGTCGCAAGGTGATGAGCATCTGGCAGAGAAAGGAGTAGGGGCAGCCCGCCCCCTCCTCAGGTCCTCTTCAGGTCCTCTTCAGGTCCGTTTCAGGTCCTTTTCAGGTCCTCTTCAGGCCCTCTCCAGGCCCTCCTCAGGTCCTCTTCAGGTCCTCTTCTGGTCCGTTTCAGGTCCCCCCTCAGGTAGCCTAGCCCCCGTTCCAGGCGATTCCATCGCCTGGTATAGAAGGTCAGTCCCCCGAGGCAGCCCTCCGCCTCGAGCCCCTCGAAAAATTATAACCAAACCCCCGTTATAAATAATAATTTAAAGAAAATCTGCGTTATTTCCTTAACGCAGATTTTTTTTATGTTATAAAACACAATTTTTCATGCAGTTGTAACACTTATATCGAATTTTTTGTTTAATTTTGCACCCGTAATAGATATTTGGGGGCTATTCCCCCGTATTATTAATTAATTTTATAAAAAAAGGTATGCAGAAAAGATTGCATTTATTAGTGGCTTTGCTGGCCTTTATGGTTTCAACCGCTATGGCGCAGATTACTACATCTGGCATTAGTGGTAAAGTGACTGCCAATGGTGAGGACATCATTGGTGCAACTATCAAGGCTGTTCACCAACCTTCTGGTACAGTCTATCGCGCAGTGACCAACATTGATGGTCGTTATTCTATTCAGGGTATGCGCCCAGGTGGTCCTTATGTCTTGGAAGTTTCTTATGTAGGTTACAAGACTAAGGAAGTTAAGAATTTTAATCTCTCTCTCGGTCAGAACACCATTCTGAACGAAAGTCTCTCTGAAAACGCAGAGATGTTGCAGGATGTTGTTGTTACTGCTGATCGCAACAACAACATGCGCACAGACCGCGCTGGTGCTACAACAAGTATCAATGCCGACCAGATTGAGGCTGTTCCTACCGTATCACGTAGCATGAACGACCTCTTGAAGTTGACTCCTCAGGGTGCCAATGTAGGTAGCGGATTCTCTGTTGGTGGTGGTAACTACCGTCAGTCTTACGTTACTGTCGATGGTGCTGCGTTCAACAACGCCTTCGGTATTGGTGGTAACCTCCCTGGCAACGGATCTCCAATCTCTCTCGATGCTTTGGATCAGATTTCTGTATCTTCATCTCCATACGATGTTCGTTTGAGTGGATTTACAGGTGGTGCTATCAGCGCCGTAACCAAGAGTGGTACCAATCAATTCAAGGGTACAGCTTATATGTACACTACCAACTCTCACTTGCGTGGTAACAAGGTAAGTGATTACGAGTTGAACCGCCTCCAGTCTCATGCTACTACATGGGGTGCCAGCTTCGGTGGTCCTATCATCAAGGATAAGTTGTTCTTCTTCGCCAACGGTGAATATCAGAGCAACATCTCTGCTGGTCCTTCTGGTACAGCTCGTCTCAGCGAAAGCGATAAGTGGTCTCCATCATCTGGAACCGTTCATCGCCCATTGCAGAGCGACATGGACAATATGCTCAGCTTCCTCAGCAAGAACTATGGTTACAACCCAGGTCGTTATCAGGGATATTCTCTTGATACTCCTTCATACAAGTTCCTGGCTCGTATCGACTGGAACATCAACGAGAACAACAAGTTGAACATCCGTTTCTCTAAGAGTCACGACAAGGATTCTTCAAATCCATCTAGCTCAACCACTCCATTCAAGGATTCTGTCATCTATCCTGGTGGTGAGGATGCTACGGGTGGTAAGTCTCAGTCTGGTCGTACAGCTAATGCTGGTCTCTACTTCGAGAGTGCACGCTACTATCAGGAGAAGAACTTTACTTCTTTCGCTGCTGAGTGGAACTCTAAGTGGGGTGGTGTAAACAATGTTCTCCGTGCTACTTACTCTTATCAGGATGAGCCACGTACTTATGTGGGCGGTATGTTCCCAACAGTAGATATCCTGAAGAATGGCTCTTACTATATGGGATTCGGTCCTGATCCATTTACTGAGGGTAACCTCCGTCAGGTGAAGACTTTCGTTGCTACTGATGAGGCTACATGGTCTATGGGTATCCAGAACTTCACCGCTGGTCTCCAGTTCGAGACCAACAAGGCTACCAACGGCTTCGGTGCTGCTTCTGCCGGTTACTATGTATTCGAGTCTATGGACGACTTCATGAACGGCAAGGCTCCTAGAAGCTATGGCGTTACCTTCCCAATGGACGGTTCTGGCCAGTTCAAGGCTACCATGAAGTACAACCAGTTCTCTGCTTACGTTCAGGATCAGGTTAACTTCTCTGACCGTTTCCGCCTGACAGCTGGTTTGCGTTTCGAGTTGCCTATCTACCCAGAGTTGGAGAACAACTATAACAAGGCTTTCGCTGCCATGAAGTGGAAGAACGATGCTGGCGTTGAGTCTCAGTATTCTACCGATCAGCTCCCTGATGCTCCATTGACAGTTTCTCCTCGTGTAGGTTTCAACTGGGATATCCTCGGCAACCACAAGTTGGTGCTCCGTGGTGGTACAGGTTACTTCATCGGCCGTCTGCCATTCGTATGGCTCGTATCTGCAGTAGGTAACGCTGGTTGTGGTCAGTACACCTATTATTATAATACTCCATCCGACAAGGGTGCTAAGTATTTGATGGATAAGTTCTATGCTAGCCGTGATGAGCAGGTAAATGTATTGAAGCAGCAGGGCTTGGCTGTTAAACGTGAGGATGCAGCTGCGCCTTCTACTCCTACCATCATCGACAAGGACTTGAAGATGAACGCTACATGGAAGACTTCTCTGGCATTGGATGCTAAGTTGCCTTACGATGTTGACTTCTCTTTGGAAGGTATCTATAGCCGTGAGTTCAATCCTGCTACTGTTATCAACCTCGACCGCTACTGGGATGGTAAGTCATACACAGAGCTGGCTCCTGGTGACAAGCGTAAGTGGTATTCACGCAACTCATACAGCAACCCTTATATGATTACCAATGCTGGTCATAAGGCATACTACTACTCAATCACTGCATCTTTGGCAAAGAAGTTTGCATTCGGTTTGAACCTCTCTGCTTCTTACACCTACTCTAAGGCTAAGTCTTACGGTGATGGTGTGGGCGACCAGGTTTCTTCTGCATACTACAACAACCGTTACTCTGTAAACGGTAACAACGATATGGAGTTGGGTTATGGTACATACGTAGCTCCTAACCGCTTGCTCATCTCTGCTTCTTACAAGAAGGACTACGGCAAGAACTTCGGTTCTGAGGTTGGTTTGATTTACGAGGGTATGAACATGGGTTATGCTGATGGTTACAGCTGCACACGTTACACTTACCAGTTGACTGGCAATGTAGTTAACGACTACGGTTCTAACGGTTTGGTTTACATCCCAGCTTCTCGCGAGGCTTTGGATAAGTGGAACTTCAAGGACAATGGTAAATATACTGCTGAGCAGCAGAAGGATGACTTCTGGGCTTACATCAACCAGGATGATTATCTGAAGAATCACAAGGGTGAGTATGCTGAGCGTGGTGGTGCTGTAATGCCTTGGCATCATCAGTTGGATTTCAAGTTCAACCAGAACTTCTATCTCAACGTAGCAGGTCAGAAGAATACTCTCCAGTTTGGCGTTGATATCAAGAACCTCGCTAACCTGCTGAACAACAGCTGGGGTCTCTACAAGACAGTTAACAACACCAAGTTGTTGAAGTATACAGCTGGCAAGAATGGTGCTGCTGGTTCATTCCAGTTCCAGAAGAACGGTAAGGATGTATTGTCAAAGACATACACCAACTACACAAGCTTCAATTCTACCTATTCTATCCAGTTCTCTATCCGTTACATCTTTAACTAATAGAGATTTAGAATACGAATCATCAATAAGCGCCCTGAAAGGGAAAGCATTGTATATAGAATGCTTTTGCTCTTTCAGGGCACTTTCTTTTTGTCCCTTTTCTCCATACTTACTGATATTTTTAATTTGTAACACGTTTTTCTCACGCTAATTTCTTGTTATTTCAAATATTTTAGCTATATTTGCACCATATTGTATAAAATGGGTGAAAAACTTGCCTATTGGCGGGGTGAAACCTAAATTATTAACGAAATAATCTAAAGAAATATGCTGAAAAGATTGCATTTACTTCTGGCATTGCTCATCCTGATGGTGAACGCTGCCATGGCACAGATTACTACCTCTGGAATCAGCGGTAAGATTACTTCTGATGGCGAAAATGTCATCGGAGCTACTGTTACTGCTACTCACCAACCTTCCGGTACCGTATATCGTGCCGTTACTAATATCGATGGACGATATACCATCCAGGGTATGCGACCAGGTGGTCCTTACAAGGTAGACATCTCTTATATCGGCTACAAGGACAAGGTAATCAAAAACCTCAACCTGAGCCTCGGTGAAACAGAGAATATCTCATGCTCGCTCCAGGAGGATGCCCACCAGCTCCAGGAAGTGGTGGTTTCCGGTAAGGCGGGTCTTGCTGCTTCCCGTACTGGTGCTGCTACCAGTATGACGGCAGAGCAGATCAACAACATGCCTAGCATCACCCACGGTATCGCTGACGTGGCTCGATTGAACCCACAGCTCACTGTTACCAATTCCGGTAATATGTCGTTCGCTGGTGTCAACAACCGTTACAACAACTTCATGATTGACGGTGCGGCAAACAATGACGTCTTCGGTCTGGCATCCAGCGGTAACAACGGCGGTCAGGCAGGTGCTCAGCCGGTTTCTATGGAGACTATCGAGCAGATTCAGGTTTCCGTGGCTCCTTTCGATGTGCGCCAGAGCGGATTCACCGGTGGTGCCATCAACGCCATCACCAAGAGCGGTACCAACCAGTTCCACGGTTCGGCTTACTACTATGGCTACAACCAGGACCTCATCGGTACCAAGTATCCTTACCTCGATGGCACGGGTTATGCGCCAAAGTATCAGAAGCAGACTCAGTATAACATGGGTGTCACCCTCGGAGGACCAATCATCAAGAACAAGCTCTTCTTCTTCGCCAACTACGAGCGCACCAACAAGGAATATCCTAATCTCTATGGTGTAGACTCCGGCAATTCCAAGGTGAATACCGAGCAGGCTAAGGATATTCTGACCATGCTCCAGAAGATAGCTGAAAAGCAGGGAGTCAACTTCAACGATTACTACAGTAACCAGGATATCTACACCAAGAGCGATAAGGCTGGACTGAAACTCGACTGGAACATCAACGAGTTCAATAAGTTTGCCATCCGCTGGAGTCTCGTCAAGGCTGAACAGTTGAGTGGTGGCGGCAGTGCCAGCAGCTTGAACTCATACGGTTACAGCTATCCGTTCAAGAGCAATACCAACTCGTTCATCGCTGAGCTTCAGAGCCGATTCTCTCCAAGTGTGAGCAATGAGGCACGTGTCAGCTTCGTAAGAGTGCGCGATAGCCGTGACATCAAGGCTCATCTACCGATGATTTCCATTACGGGCGTTGGTAGCGGTACTGTCAACATCGGTACTGAGCGAAACTCCCAGGCTAACTACCTGAACCAGGACATCTGGACCATTGAGGACAACCTGACATGGCTCCGTGGCAACCATACCTTCATCTTCGGTACCCACAACGAGTTCTACCATTTCAAGAATATGTTCATCTCGGATAAGTTTGGTTCCTATACCTTCAAGGGATTTGATAACTTCAAGGCTTATTACGATGACTATATGGCAGATAAACTGGACCCTAACAAGGCTTACATGAACCAGTACCGTTATGGTCAGGCTAACACTGATGTTACCGGCGATCCTAACTGGGCTTCAGAGTTCTCATCTGGTCAGTTCGGTTTCTATGCGCAGGATAAGTGGAATGCAAGCAACAACTTCACCCTGACCTACGGTCTGCGTCTGGATATTCCTGTATTCTTCGATACTCCAGTGGAGAATCCGGAGTTCAACGCCTTGTCAGAGAAGATGGGGTGGGGATTGAAGACCAACGATAAGCTCAGCTTCTCGCCAATGCTCTCGCCTCGAGTAGGTTTCCGTTGGGACATCAACAACGACCGCAAGTATATCCTCCGTGGTGGAGCGGGTGTCTTTACCGGTCGCATCCCATTCGTTTGGGTAAGTAACAACTACTCGGGTACAGGTCTGCAGCTCTCTTCTTACGATAGCAACAACTCTACTGTCAAGGGATTGGAGCTGATCCTCGACCCTAACAAGCAGAATGCCAATGCCGACAAGATGAAGGCAAGTGCTGGTAACCAGGATGTGGCTGTATGCGACAAGAACTTCAAGTTCGCCCAGAACCTCCGTCTCAACCTCGGTTTCGACTTCGAGGCTTTGGGTATCGACTGGACTGCTGAGGCTATCTACTCCAAGACTCTGAACGATATCCTCTATAAGAATCTCGCTCAGGAACAAACCGGACAGACCTTCTCTCAGAAGTATGGATATGAGTGGGACAACCGTCCGCTCTATCAGAGTGTAGTGAAGGGTACTCCTATCGCAGGTGTCTATGCCCTCGGAAATACATCCAAGGGTTATACCGTCAACCTCTCGCTCAAGGCTGAGAAGCATTTCAACTTCGGTCTTGACCTGATGGCAAGCTATACCTGGACCCGTTCACGCAGTGCTGCCAACGGTGGTTCTTCTGTAGCAAAGAGTAACTGGACCTATCAATATACTCATCGTGACTGCAACGATCTGGAGGTGGGCAACTCTGCCTACAATGTACCTCATCGCATCCAGGCTTCTGCTTACTACCACATCAAGTACGGTCATCAGAAGCAGTGGCAGACCACTCTCGGTGTCATCTACCAGGGTAAGAGCGGTTCTCCTTATACCTATTATTATTATGGAGACGTAAACGAAGACGGATCTAAGGGTAATGACCTGTTCTACATCCCAACCGATGCACAGATTGACAAGATGCGCTTCGAGGAGACCAAGTACAACAAGAATACCTTCACCAACCGTATGTTTGGCGACAATCATGGCGACAAGCTTACCGAGGAGATGCAGCGCGAGATGCTGAAGAAGTGGATTGCTGACGATTCTTACCTCAGCAAGCACCGTGGCGAATACTACGAGCGTTATGCTGACAATCTGGCTTTCGAGCATCACTTCGATGTTCACTTCGGTCAGAAGTTCAACTTCAAGGTGGCTGGTCAGATCAATTCCATCGAGCTGACCTTCGATATCCTCAATGTGGGCAACCTCCTGAACAAGGATTGGGGTCATACCTATGGTGACGGCTTCGGAACCTATTTCTCACCTGTCAACTATCAGGGTGGTGGAGTCTACCAGTTCACCGGTGCTTATGCCTACAAGAGCTATAGCGATTACTACAGCCGTTGGCGTGGTCAGGTCGGTTTGAAGTACACCTTCTAATCTCTGCTATTTTATTCAAACTCCATAGAGTCCCTAGTGTCGCCAAATGCGATACTAGGGCTTTTCGTTAATATAAGTTGCTTTACGCCCTAAAAGAGCAATAAATATTAAAATTATCGCCTTCTAAGGGGACAAAATGTTGCCAAATTGTGGATTTTTTAGTATAAAATGTTATTGTTCACACATTTTAACCAAATTATCCCCCCCCCCATTTCGCAATTTCTTTATATATTTGCAGCAGCTAATTGATAAAGTTCAAGAAAAAGCAAATGATAAAGTAAGAACTTCAAAGCAAATGATGAATTATAAGTAAAAGTATACCCAGATGAATTAGAGTTACAACCATTTGTATGCTCCAAATAAACCTAGATATACGAAAGAAATATATAAACCAAATTACATATTAAACCATTTATTAATTATGTGTAAAACAATGGTGATGAAAATGTCTTTAGCAACCATGCTACTGATGTTGATCTCGATGAACGGCTTTTCGCAGAACATTGGGGTAAAGAGCAATTTGCTGTATTGGGCAACAACAACACCCAATATCGGACTTGAAACTTCCGTGGGGAAGAAGCATACCGCTCAGGTATTCGTAGGCTTCAATCCTTGGAAGCAGTCAGGAGGTGACCAGTCCAGTCTCCGCCACTGGCTTGTGATGCCGGAATACCGCTATTGGTTCTGCCAGAACTTCAATGGCTGGTTCCTCGGTGCTCATGCTATGGGTGGACAGTTTAATGCCGGAGGCGTCAAGCTACCTTTCGGTATGTTTAAGGACTTGCGCGACCATCGCTATGAGGGATGGTACGTAGGTGGTGGTGTCACCGCTGGTTATCAGTGGCCACTTTCCAAGCACTGGAACCTGGAAACATCCATTGGCATTGGCTACGACTACATCCAGTACGACAAGTTCAAGTGTGGCAACTGTGGGGAGAAGCAAAAATCCTCTCACGATAACTATGTGGGACCTACCAAGGCTGCCCTCTCCCTCATTTACATGTTATAACCCCTTTTAACATTAATGATCATGAAACTTTCAAGAAATACCACCTATTTATTATATGCTGCCTTATTGATGGCTCCTGCAACTGTTATGGCACAGAACTGTCATGAAGTAAAGTTGGCTGCCAACAAGATTCAGGTTAGCAATGTGCAGGTGGCGCAGCAAAATAACGCTTTGACGGTATCGATGGATCTCAACCTCGATTCGCTCAACCTTCCTACCAATACCCAGCTGGTATATACTCCTATCTTCAAGAGTCAGAAGTTGGAATATAAGTTGCCTGAGATTGTCATCAACGGAAAACGCCAGCAGATTATGTATGAACGTGGGGTAGGGAACAAGCATTTGAACCTTTCGCCAAAGGCGATGGTGGTTCGCCGTAACAACAAGCAGGCACAGACCCTTAAGTATACCGCTTCCATTCCTGTGGCGGGAGTCATGAAGAACTACGATCTCAATATGCACGAAGATCTTTGTGGATGTGGCAACCTGGAGGAGGGAAATGATTTCCATCTTCGCCATCGCCGTCAGCCACAGGCAGTCTTTGTACGTCCTGCCGTAGAGGCAATCAAGGTTCGTCATCTCGATAAGCGTGCTTATATCGACTTCCCTGTCAACAAGATAGAGCTACATGCCGACTACCGTCGCAATCCGGCTCAGTTGGACAGCATCGTAAGAACCATCAATGCCCTGAAAGATGATAAGAACCTGGAGGTGAGCGGAATCAACATTCATGGTTATGCTTCTCCTGAGAGTCCTTACAGTCATAATGACTATCTGGCAAAGAACCGTGCCAAGACCCTTACCGATTATGTTCGCCGTATGGTAGCCCTGCCAACCCAGCTCTTCACCGTTTCTTCTACGGCAGAGGATTGGGATGGTCTCCGCAACTATCTCAAGGAGAGTAACCTGGAGCATAAGGCAGAGATTCTGGCAATCGCCAATGATGAGAAGATGGATCCGGATGCCCGTGAGCAGAAAATCAAGAAGCTGTATCCATCAGAGTATCGCTTCATGCTTGATACCTGGTATCCTGCCCTCCGCCATTCCGACTACCGTATCACCTATAAGGTAAAGCCATTCGATGTGGCTGAGGCAAAGGAGATTATCAAGACCAAGCCACAGCAGCTCAGTCAGGAAGAGATGTTCCTGGTGGCTCAGACCTATGAGCCTGGCAGTAAGGAGTTTAACGATGTGATGGAGATTGCCGTCCGCATGTTCCCAGAGAACGAAACAGCCAATCTCAATGCAGCCAATACCCGCCTGAATGCCGGTGATGCCGATGGTGCCAAGGCTTATCTTGACAAGGCTGGCAACAGTCCTGCGGCTCAGAATGCCCGTGGTGTATACGAGGCATTGAAGGGAAATGACCAGCAGGCTCGCCATTACTTCGGCTTGGCAGCCAAGGCTGGTGTCAAGGCTGCTCAGGAGAATCTGGAAAATCTCTAAAAAGCAAGTGCTATATACTAAATTTAGAAAAAGCAAAATATTGATTGTGTAAATATAGAATTAATAATAAATTATCAAATTATATCAAGTATGAAAAAATCGTTATTGTTTTCCGCAGTATTGGCAGGTCTGATGCTCGGTTCTTGTTCAAGTAGTGATGACTGGCGGGTGGTAATACCTCTGCTAATCAGGATGGTAAGGGCTATGTGGCATTTACAATTAATCTGCCTAGCCAGTCTGGTAGTAGCTCTCGTGCATCCAATAGTACAAATGATCAGTTTAATGATGGTATGGCAACAGAGTATGCTGTAAAAGACGCTACACTTATTTTGTTCAATGGTGGTACTACTGAGGGTGAATCAAGTTTTGTTGAAGCTCATAAATTAAGTACAACTCCATGGACAAATCAGAATCCTGCTGATGATAACATTACAACACAGTCTAAGAAGATTGTGCAAAAAGTGACAAAGTCTATTACTAATGCTAAAGCTTTAGTGATTCTCAATAATAACAATACACTTACTGTTGGTGATGACGGTACTTTGAAGGTAAATGGTACTGAATTTACAGGTACTTATGCAGAATTTTTAGCCCTAGCTGATGCTACATCAGGCAAGACTCTCACAGCGGACGGATTCTATATGGCCAATGCTCCATTAGCTAATGGTAAGGGTGGTGATAGTAATCCAACTGCTAGTAGTACAACAGTTACAACTTTGACAGACCTGACTAATAAAATTTACGATACTGAAGCTGAGGCACAATCTGGTACGCCAGCAGAGGTTTATGTTGAGCGTGGAGTAGCTAAGGTGACTCTTAATAAGGGAACTAAAGACAAGGCTGATAATGGTACTCCTGAAAAAGTAGATTTTGCTATCACAGGTTGGGCTATTGATAATACTAATCCTACAACATATTTGGTTCGTTCAATTGATGGATTTTCTGGTTGGATGAGTTATGCTAACGAAAAGGTAACTACATACCCATATCGCTTTGTAGGTCATACAGCTGTAGCTCCTAATTTATATCGTACCTATTTTGCAAAGGATATGAATTATGATACTGAGGTTGCCGCTAATTATTTAAAACGTGTTACTGATGCAGATTTTAAAGATACTTATGGAGCTGAAAATCCTCAGTATTGCTTTGAGAATACATTTGATGTAAAGCATCAGAATGAGAATCAAACTACACTTGTTGCAATCAAAGCAAAGTTGAATAGCGGTGCTGATTTTTATATTGTTGGTGGTGATCAAACAACTTTGTATACCAAAACAGAGCTGGAGAATCTGATAAAGAGTAAGTTCTTGAGTGTTGAAGAAACTTGGATTAAAAATAATGCAAAAGATGCTACAACAACAATAGGTGGTGATGATCTTACCTTAACTTTCGACAAAGATGCAGCTGGCGAAATCAACTTGACTAATGTAGCAGTAAAGCCTGAAAAGTTAAAGACACCAACAACAGCTTTGCCAACGACTTGGCTTACAGATGTTAAGGCAGCTGTAGGTTCTGTTGTATGTTATAAGGGTGGTGTATCATATTATACTGTTCGTATCAAGCACTTTGGTGACGATTTGACTCCATGGAAAAACGGTGAATTAGGTGTTAAGCCTGGATCTGTTTATCCTGATGGTACTAAGACTGCAGAGAATAACTGGCTTGGCCGTTATGGCGTTCTCCGTAACAACTGGTACGATATTGAAGTGACTGGTGTTAAGGGCTTGGGTTCTGCAACTATTCCAGAGTTGACCGGTACTACCGATGATGAACTTGAGTCTTACATTGCAGTACGTATCAACGTCCTCTCATGGGCTAAGCGTACACAAGGTGCTGTTTTGCACTAAGATGTAATTATAAAACGATAAAAATAGAAAACAATAATTGATTAGCGATATGATAGCGCAGAAGATAAATAAATGGTTGAAGGGTGTCATGGCTGCTGCCATGACCCTGACAGTCGTCACCTCGTGCAACGATATGTGGCACCAGGACTACAGCGATTGTCCTAATGGTGTATATGTGAAGTTTAAGTATGATTATAACCTCCAGCGTGCCGACATGTTCAATGACCATGTTGGACAGGTAACGCTGTATGTATTCGACGAGAACGGAAACTATATAACCCAACAGACCGAGACGAATTCTGCGCTATCATCGCCTCTCAATGACCCAAATTATGTAATGCATGTCGAGAACCTACAGCCTGGCAAATATCAGTTCCTTGCTCTCGCAGGACAGAATGCTTATGCTGACCAACTGCAATCCGGTCGCGCCAAGTTCGTTCGTACAGAACTGGCTAAGGGCGACAATATCAAGAAGTTGGAGGTGAACCTCGACCATCAGAGCCGTGGTGATTATGATGAAGTTGAGAATCATGCCATGCCATTGGACACCCTTTGGCATGGCAAGATGCTCGAATCCGTAGAGGTTTCTTCCTCTGAAGCAGCCTATGCTACCATTCCGCTGGTTCGTGATACAAAGAAAATCAATGTGGCGCTTCGTGACCTTGACTCTCCACAGGATATGGATGTCAACGACTACACAATGACCATTGAGGATCATAATGCCCGCATTCTTTGGGACAACTCTCTCGACGAAAGCCGCAAGGTGGTTTATACCCCTCATGCTACATGGAATACGGTGGATGAAACCGAGCAGGGCAAGATTGCTCATGCCGACTTCATGACTTCCCGCATTCTGAAGCACGATGATTACAAACAGGACGGTCATCTCCTCATCAAGAGTAAGGAGACCGGAAATACAGTAGTAAATGTAAATCTTCCTGACCTCTTGAGTCGTCTTCGCACCAGTGAGGAGTACAGTTACAGTGCACAGGAATTCCTAGACCGTGCCTACGATTACAAACTTCAGTTCTTTATCCAGGGTGGCAAGCTCAAGTATTGCTACATCACCATCAGCGTGAATGTACTGAGTTGGAGCAAGCGCATCCAGTTCGAAGAACTCAATTAATATGTCCTACCCGGCTTCCCATAAGCCGATTCAAAAAAAAGAAAGTGTATGTTTAAGATAAAGACAATAACCCTCTCATTGCTAGCCCTTTTGCTGGTGATGTCGTTCGCATCCTGTGCGAGCGACACTACCAGTGATTCGCCTCTGCCAAGCAAAGATATGAAGGCATATCTGCAGGTAAAGGTAACAGTGGATGGTAGTGGAGATACACGAGCGAGTAGGGCAGGTGAAGAACCTCAAGGAGGTGAAGATGGTAATGGTAGAGAACCAGGAATCAATCATGAAAATGATGTCAATTCCCTTACCGTCTTACTATATCAATCTAGTAAAAATGACTTGTCAGAAGATGAAGCAACAATAGGTTATGTATATACATTTACCGCTTTAACTGCTTCTACTCCTTCGTCTGGCGGTAAGGTAACTTATACTACCAATCCTAGAGAAATAGATCCTATCATTGTTGGCAAAGACTATCATGTTTTGGTTATCGCCAATGCTGGTGACATGACTTCCAGATGTAAAGGAAAGAAGATAAGCGAAGTAAGAGATATGCAAATGGATAAGGTTTGCACCCGCAATGATGATATCGCCAATTTCTCTGATTTCGTTATGTCATCAAAGAAAGATGCAAAGATTGATTTCTCTGGAACATCTGGTAGTGGAACAGAAACAAATCCCTATCTGGTAGATGTAGACATCGAGCGTCTGGCTGCCCGTATCGACATCATTCCAAATGCTACTTTTGATGGTACAAGTCATGGTTATTATTATAACGTAATGGATGGAACGAATGTAGTAGGTGGCTTTAAGCTCGAATCTGTTACTCCTACCAAGGTTATGACAAAGGGAGAATACCTGATAAAGCGAGTTTCTTCAGATGCAGCTGTATCTACAGTTACTTATTTCGGATTAGAAGCCAAAGATGCTGACAATAAAGCTACTAATTATGTGGTTTGTCCTTGGGCAAAGGATCGTACAAGTCTTACTCTCGCAGAAGCCGAAGGTCCTACATCTTTATATAATGTAAAGATGACAACTTCTACCGGTACAATAGCAGATGCATCATACATCCTCGATTATGTGATGGAGAATACGACCACCGATAATGACGAGGCTTATTCTACAGGTCTTGTCTTTAAAGGAAAGTATTATGAGCTTTCTGATTGGGACACAGCCAATAAGCAGCCTAAGGCGGGTAAATCTGGTACAGATAAATACTATACCTATACCATTCGCCATAGTGATCCAACAGGTATTGGCTCTAAAACAGACCCAATGTATTATGGCATAGTCCGCAATAACATCTATCGGGTTCGTATTGACGGAATTACTGGAAAGGGACCGGATGGAATGAAGGTAACCCTCCACGTGAGAAAATGGGCAACCTATACTCACGACGAGACAACAATGTAACAACAAAATAAACAGATAAACAGAAAGTATAGTTTGAACTTAAACTTTCAGAGAAAATGAAAACGATTAAAACGATACATACGGCATTGATTCTGATGGTACTAGCCTTTATGACGGCTTGCTCCACAGATAGTGCTGACCCTATACAGGGAGACAGTGGAGGCGTTAACCCAGGCGACAAGGTTACCGTCCACATGACTCTTTCTACAGCTCCTTCTTCTGGAACCAGAGCTAGTTTGTCATGGACAGATGGCGTAGATGCAGAAAACATGAAGAGCTGGGTAGTAGCCTTTGTAAAAGACGGCAAGGTTGTTTCTTTTGTAGAGAATACGGATGTATCGGCTAATAATCGCATTAAAGATGAAGTCACAATCAAGGATCTTCCTAAAGGAGAAGCTACCTATCAGGTTTATTCCTTCGCCAATCTTACTGCTACAGAACTAGGTATATCCAAAGGTGTAGAAGTTCATTTCGACAACAAGAAGTGGAAGATGAATGGTAATGGATTCCCTGTGAATGCCACAGACTGTAAAGGTATTCCTATGAGCAATAAGCAGGAAGTAACGATAGATGCTTCCGGTAAGCCAAGCATCACTGAACTTTGGGTAGTAAGAATGCTGGCAAAGGTTACACTTCGGTTTAGGAATCCAAGTTCTACTGATTTGATAATCAATGATATTACCATAAGCGATATTACTAAGAATAGCAAAGATAATGCAGATGCTGATAACATCATGTTGCTGCCAAAGCATTCTGATGCAGATAATGATCAAGTTACATGTACTCCAAATCTGGTAGGGCAGGCTGCAACGGATAATTATACTTATAAGTTGTCTCCTGCAGTGACGATACCAGCAGGTACTACGGATTATAAAGAGATTTCATTCTATGTGAATGAAAGCGCAGCGGGCAATACTTCCAAGTATTTCATCATCAACCTGAATACTTCAGCAGGAGTCAAGCGTTACGCCCTGTTTCAGGATTGGACAACGATTGCTCGAAACGACCATCACATTCTTCCAATCTCTTTAGATGATTACAAGTTGAAGTTTGATGTTAAGTCCTTTACAGCAATCGGTCTCTATCCATCCATAACAGATAACAGAACCACTCTTTCCTATACCTGTTATTACCCGGAAGAGGAATTCCATATCCAGCCAAAGGTTGTAAAGGGTGATGACACCGATGTGTCTGGAACCATCGATTATACCAAAGTAAAATGGGAGTTAATCCCCGAAGATGGTATGGCAGATGCCACTGCTGCCGAAACGAATGCCAAGCTGGTTTTTAAAACCCTTCCAAAATGGGATGCAACCACCGGCTATTTCGAAGGTATCTTCAATGATGACAAAGCCGACAAGCAGAGTGCCCTCTATCAGGTCACAGTTCCTGTGCCTGGCGAAACCGGCAAGTCTCTAACATACAAGATACTTTTCACCAAGGATTTAAGCAGTTATGCTGCTCGTAAACATTATACACGTAAATACTATCGCTATGAATAAGATTAAAAACATATATCGCACTCTCATCCTCCTCCTTTCATTGGTTTTAATGCCAGTGAAAGGATGGGCTAGTGATGGCTACTATGTAAAGGGTACAGCTGTAGAGTTGCAATGGAGTGATTATATTAAAGATTATTACAATTATGCATGTTTCTATTTTGAGAAAGATGGAGCTAAGCTTGATATATCAAGTTGGGTGATTAGTAATAACTATTCGTTCGGTCACGAAATAAAGAATCTTGATTGGTCTGCTCACGAGAAAGATAAGAATTATGTGTATTATGATAAAACAAAGTTTGGCTTTGAAACTTATCCTCAACTTTTTCAGTATAAAATAGATCCAAAGAGTACGGATATTCATAATGCAAAACTCGTTCTCCTCCTTTCTAATGATGCCGAACTCTTAAACCAGAAAGAGAATCTTACCGGCGTCAAGAAGATGGAGTTCGATCTTTATACAGAAGATGGCTTGAAGTCTTCTGCGGTTAAGTATGGCAGTAACTCTGCTGACTTTTCAAAAGCAGAAAGTACTTCTATTATTCCAAAAGCAGCGACGTCTACCAATGTAACTTTGCCTGACTTCAATGCCAAGTATTTGCGTTGGCAGTTGTTTGATTCTGAGACATCAACAACTCCTGTTCCTCACATAACAGATATATTGAGTAATTCTTCATCAGCAGTTAAAGGTTCTGATTTGATTTTCTTTAATGCAACCGATATAGCCAATGAGGCAGCTCGTACTGTGACCTTTGATTTCTCAAAACTTGCAACAGGCGCAAATGTAGAGAATTATGTCTTGAAGTGTACCTGGGCAAATAATGGCGATGATGATGCTAAGGTGGTAACATATAATGGAAGCACTTATATTCTTCAAGAGCCAACTCTTAATGGAGAATATTCCTTTAAGTTTGTAAAGCAGGAAACACTTGATGCGCTTCCTTTGGAGCTTTCTGCCGACAATGGAGCTGCAGCAGCAAGTCATGATGTAGATGCGATATATAAAGACAATAAACTTGAGGTAAGTCTGAAAGATGTAGTTCCTGAGATTCTTTCTGATTTCGGCGTTGCTGATAAGAAAGATGTCAGCGACTTCTATATGCGTTGGGTATTGGCTGATAAGGATGGCAAAATCATTAGCGCTAATTCTAATAATAGCGCTTTGGCTTTGCGCAAAACTTCTGATGGTGCGGGGTATTACACCTTGTTATCGACTGAAGGTTCTTCTTTGTTACCTAATGGATTGAATGTAACTTTCGAGTTGCCTACCGGTTCTTCATGGTCTTCTGATATGAAGGTATATTGTTTGTTGAGCAATGACCTTACAGGATATGAGGCTCAATATGGGGTTATTACAAAAGAACCATCTGCTTTCAAGAGCAAGATAAATGTAAAGCTCTATTCTCCAGATAATCTTCCATTTAAGCATTACGAAGGTATCGCCAATAAGAAGGGGGATTGGGATATGGTGAATGGCCATACCTATCAGAAGACCCATGAATGGGAGTATTATTACTATGTTGATGGAACTGAAGACAAACAGCAGATTCTCTTATCCCTGCCTTTCCAGTGGTATGAAGCTTCTGGTAATAACCTAGAACCTCGTGGCTATTTCCGTTGGTATGATTATAATACTGATCAAGAATCAGATCATCTAATAGTTTGTGGTGATGAGACACAAACAAAATTATTCAAGAAGGGAACTTGGGGATTGTTCGCCAATAATATCGGTGCACATCCTACTAAAGACCGGATAGGTGTTAATTATAGTACTTCCCATGTTGACGCTTCATGGGAAGGGGAGACTATAGCCTGTGATGTAAGTAGATATATTGACGGAATGGATGAGTCAAGGACTTATCTTCTCCATGAACCTACTTTGTCTATTCGTTACATTTTCCATATTCTGCCCAAAAAGAAGATTGCTGATGATATCATGGCTGCATTATGTAATCATGATGATGGTGCCTATACTTATGAAGATAATAAAAAGGTAACATTTGGTTATAAGGATGAAAACTCAGAAACAACATTGCGTTTGCAATTGAATGATATTTCCCGATACTCATTTCATCCGATGACATCTTATGGCTTGAAAAAGGTTGTATATAATAATGATATAACTGATGCTGATTTTGATAAGTCAAATTATGTCTCTGTTCCGAAATGGGGAGGTAATGTTGTATGGCGAATTTATGATATTACGAAAAAGAAATATTGTGAGGTAAGTAGTAATAGTCGCTTTCTTGATTTAAGTGAAAAAAAATTGAATGATGCTACATGGTATAATTTAGAAGGCTCGGCTATTGATGATAAAGATAAGCCGGTTATAGATAAAGGTATTCCTGTATTTGTTGTAGCTTATTTGAAAGCTTCAGATACACAGATGTGTCCTGTAGCTAACTTTGATGTTCGTTTTATGGATTTCCATCCAATGACGCATGATCAGATAACTGCTGCAGGCTATAATAACAGAACCATATCATATCTTGATGAGCATTATAAAATGGCAACCAAACCTATATCATTTGATGATGATGATGTTGAGCAAACGGTGGCAGCCCCAACAACTCCAGATGACAACCAAGATCGATTGCCATCAAGATGGGATCGCCGTGCTTATAGTTTCGTATATCGTGATTTGATTGACTATGATGCTGGTATTAGTGGTTATCCTGGTATTGGACATTCACCACTTCATGGAGATTATGGACTTTATAAAACTGCTAATATTTCTGGTATTTCTGGAAATCATTCTGGTGGTACGGATAATTATGTTTGGTGGACAGATAAAACCTTGTATGATCGCACGTATGAAATGACGAATGGGTCTCAGTACGGACACTTCCTTTATGTGGATGCTTCTGATGAGAGTCGTCAGATAGCAGCTGCTGATTTTAAGGCAAATCTCTGTACTGGTATGCAGATGATATTTTCTGCTAATGTCGCAGATATGACTCAAGCCAATGAACTCCCTCAGGTTATGTTTAAACTTTATGGAGTGAATTATGATACTGAAGGAAATATACTGAGTCAAAAACTGCTTCATTCTTTTTCTTCGGGAAATTTTGCTAATAATGTACAAGATAATCCTTGTCTTAAAGCTGAATGGTATCAGGTTTATGGTAAAATTGTCCTCCAGAAGGAATCTGGTGTAGAGAATTATACTGATTTTAGAGTAGTAATTGATAACTATTGTAAAAATACTGAAGGTGCTGACTATGCCGTAGATGATATTCGTATATATATCGAACCAGCCAAGGTGCAGGTGCTCCAGGAGAAGCCGGCATGTGGCGGTGCTACAACTGGAACCATCAAGCTGAAGATACGTGCTATCCACGAGACATTGAATGCAATTTTGGGTCATCAAGATACCAAGATATATTTCCGTTTTGTGGATGAAGATGGTAAACCTGTTACAGGTGAAGGACTTTATTCATATAAATTAAAGAATATAAAGGCAGGAACAGAGGAGACAGTTTCTGGTAATGATTATGGTACTGTAAACGTATACGATTCAGAGGAAGCCTGTAAGAACTTTGAAATCGATGGTACTAATATGATAGAAGTAGACAGCGAAGGTGAAACCTATATTGTGATCAGCAATAAAGACTATCCTTTGACTATAGGTAAGAAGTATTATGTATCAGTATCTACAGGTAATCCTGCTGAGGGTAAGGCTAATTGGGGCTCACCAGCAGAAATCTGCTCGGTATATAGTAACTGGTTCGAAATGGTTAGCCAGCATCCAATCATTACTGATACTGATGGCAATATCGTAACGGATTATAAGATTCCTTGCGATCAAGCTGGCAACTATGAGGTTAAAATCAAGGGACAATTGACTACGGCTGACCCTCATAATGGTGGTAAGATAACATTGAATAATGTCAAGTTCTACTGGTATCTTGATGGTAAAGATGATGCACATAAGTTGAGCGAAACTGCCAGCAACGAAATCACCATCAGCAAGGATCAGCTTCCTTTGGGTGAAACTCATACAATCTATATGAAGCCTGAGGGAACTCCGAATGTTGATGGCTATATTCCATACGAAATCAATGGTACAACCTATCTGTTGTGTACAGAAGCTATACCGGTAGATTTACGTGTGATGAAGGATGGTCCTAAGCTTAATTTCGGATTCAATGATGTGGATTATCCTTTCAATGATGGCAGCTATGAGGCTTCGCTTCGTATCGGTTTGCCACAGTTGGAGAAGTTGAAGGCTTCTAAGGGATATTTGAAGGTACCTCTTCATAGTGCTACGATGGGAGATGGAACAGCTATTACTGAACCTCTTACTTTCATTGATGACAATGGTACTTCTGCTGACGCTTCGACAAAGGTGTATATTGCATCTACGAATGATCCTTTATGGGAAAAGAAGCTGAATACACAGGTTGCCACATTGAAGAATGCAGAGTTGCCAGCTTTTGATAAAACGACTCAGGCTACTCTCAACCTCAAGTTTGAAGATGCTGCAGTAGAGAATTTCCACGAGGGATATTACTATGTTCTCCGATTCGTTTACGAGAAGAGAGCTGCTGCTGATGCAACTACCAACTGCCCTGGTGAGTCTTATCTCAAGCTGAAGATTGTACCGGAGTTCATTACCTGGACTCCTACTGCCGATGGCGGTATGAATGCCAACTGGAATAATGATGATAACTGGCATCGCTCATCATCTACAGAATTGTATGATGATAAGTATGAGGATTATCAGGCTTACGGTAGTGCATCCGGTATTACAGCAAAGGTGGAGATTCCTACGCTGAACAGCTATGTGCCAATGAAGTTTACCAAGGTAACTATCGGTAATCTGAAAGGTTTGCCATTCCCTGACCTCGGTAACATCGTTTACCGTAGCACCAATGGCATCGCTACCAAGCTGACCAATGGCAAGGGTAATGAGGCAACGAAGTATATCCGGTATGACATCATGGCTTACTGGAATGAAGCAGCTACTGAAAAGGGATTGGATACGGACGGCAATCTGGAGTGCGAGAAGTTCTATGGCAATACCTGTCATCAGATTTACTTCAAGCCTCAGGGCGAGCTTCGCGACCAGTGCTATCTTATATATGACAAGGCTTGGGTAGAGAAGGAGCTGGAGCCTAACAAGTGGTATACCATGGCTTCACCTCTGCAGTATATCTACGCAGGTGATATGTATGTGCCAGCAAGTGATGGTCAGCAGAAGACCAAGGCATTTACGGATATCAAGTTTGATGATAAGGCTGCTGATGGTACTTCTGATGTATATAGTCGCAGTAAGTATCCGGTTTATCAGAGAGCTTGGATGAAGAGTGGAGTAGAGGAAATCACAGCTACGGATAAGTATCCTGCATCTCATTATCCTGAAGGTGCTAAGCCTGATGATATGAATCTCAACCTCGGCTATTGGAGCCACGTATATAATAAGGTGGATGAGAGCTATGCCGCAGATGGTACTTTCGGCGGCTTTGCTATCAAGGCTGGTAATGCGCTCTTGCCGAAGAGACCAACAGATGGTAATACATTGCCAAATGCGATACTCCGTTTGCCAAAGGAAGATACTAACTATCAGTATTTCGATTATGATGGAACAACGACTTCTGGCAGTAAGAAGGGAGATGTAACCAAGCCGGATGTATCTGCTATCGTTTCTTCAGATAAGAATAGCACTGGTCATGGCAAGCTCCTCGTTGCTTTCAATAACGATGAGAAGCATCTCGCAGAGATGACTCAGAACTTGACTGATAACAACAGCGGATTCTATCTCGTGGCTAATCCATATACCTGCTCTATCTCTCTGAAGAAGTTCTTCGAGGTGAATACAGGATTGCAGAATGCGGTATGGCTGATTGAGGGAGATGCTGTAAGAAGTGTTTCTTCTAAAGATTTAAGTAGTAAGGATTTCGTTATCCAGCCTACACAGTCGTTCTTTGTCAAGAAGAATGATGCTTCTGTCAGTGAGGTGAAGTTCACTTCTGCGATGTATGTAGACCGTCTGCTCTCTTCTGGTATCATCATTGCTTCTGATTATCTCAAAGATGTGAATGTATCGGCTCAAAATGCTAAGGGACAGTGTTCGAAGGCTCGTATTGCCGTGAGAGAAGAGGCTTCTGATGATTATGATGAGCAGGAGGATGTGGATCTTCTGTGCGATCAGAACCTGAGTGGTATTCCGCAGGTTTATACCGTGGCTGGTTCTCAGGCTGTGGCTGTGAATGCTACTCCTAAGATTGAATGGATGCCAATGGGTGTCATCATGGAGAATGGGGAGAAGAATGAAATGGTGAACCTTGACTTCAAGTGTGTCGCCAAGCTCGATGCTCCGCTTTATCTCTATGATGCTGCCAACGGACAGTATACCGAGTTGCAGGATGGCAATGAGGTGAGCATTCAGGCGAACGAGCATGGCAGATACTTCCTGACCCAGACTCGTGGTACTACTGGTATCCAGCAGATTGAGGCTGAAAGTAATCAGTTGAAGGTTTATTCACCTGCTGCGGGCATGATTGTTGTATCTGCCTTGAATGGTGAGAAGTTGGTTAGGGTAGAGGTATTTACCTTGGATGGCAAGAGGGTTCACAGCTATCAGTTGCCTGATAAGCAGAGAATGATTCTCCGTGTTCCATCCGGAGTATATATCGTAAAGGCATCCACCCAGTCCTGTGCTCAGGCTAAGGGACAGAAGGTTGCCGTAAGATAGGAGAAGCTTGGTTTGACAAGTTTATAATAGTTGATAAAAAACGAAAAGAGGGTGTATCATGAATTTATGATGCACCCTCTTTTATTCGTATATTAAAGATATATTGTCGGAAAAGACAGGATATATTTCTGAGTTATTTAGTATCTCTGGCCGCACAACAGCTGTTGTGCGCTTGCATAACAGCTGATATGCGCTCGCACAACAGCTGATGTGCATGCATTGCCCAACTGTTATGCATCAACTTTTCTTCCTTCTCTATATGAACAAATCCTTCTTCGGCATATCTGCCATGAACTGCTTGCGGAGCTTCTCAAAGAATGCCACGGTGTCGTTGCTGAAGCCGTGACCCTTCCAGGTGGAGGTGTTGGTGATGAGAATCCAGCACTGGCCGTCGGGGTACTTCAGGACAATGGCAGAGGTGCCGGCAAGAGAACCGGTACGAATCCACGGACGATTGCTCTTGGGTGTGTAGTTCCAACCGATGGAATACTGATGGTCGGGCTGCTCGGTGGTCATGAACTGGATGCTCTTCTGGTAGAGAATGTCCTTGACATGAGGCAGACCGTCGATGCTGGCGATGAGACGGCTCAGTTCGGCTGCTGAACCACACCATGCTCCGGCACCGGAGAGGCGAGGAAGGTCGGTATCGCCATAACACTTTTCTACCATTCTGCCACTGTTGTTGTATTCATATACCGGGATGCTGCCCTGGTGCATGTAATATTTCGTCTCGTTAGGACGACGGTCCTTATAGTAGGTGCCGGCAATATGCATGTCGTAGCATCCGGCAGGCTGGAGCACGTACTTCTGCATGAAGTTCTCGTACTTCATTCTGCTCTTCTTCTCGATAATCATCGAGAGAATCATGTAGCCCAGATTGCTGTAGCATTTGCCCTCGCCCGGCGTATAACCCAGATGGCGCTTCAGGAGAATCTTGAGCAGGGTCTTATGGTCTGGAGGCGTGGTGAGGTGGTTCTGCATCATGATGTAGCGGGTAGAGGATACCGGGTCGCCGGCATAGTTGTTGAAACCTGCCTGATGGCGCAGCAGCTGTTCTACGGTGATGTTGTAGTAGCGCTGGTCCTTGATACTGTTATTGTAGGTGGTATCGTTCAGGATTCCCTTCGGTCCGAATACCTTCTCGTTCATCTTGAGCTTCTTCATTTCCTGCAGTTTCATGATGCCTACGGCGGTGATGAGCTTGGAAATGGAAGCGAAGCGCATCAGCATATTCGGTTCCATTCGGATGCCCCTCTCCTTATCTGCCCATCCGAAACCGCGGGCATAGAGCAGGGAGTCGTTGCGGGTGATGACGAGCTGTGCACCGTTGATTTCCCATCGCTTGAGGTATCTCTCCACGAGTGAATCCATCTTGTGATATTCCTTTCCCTCGGTGAGGGCATTGCTGATGGAATCGTTGATATGCACCTTGGGGAGCGTATCCTTTGCCTTCTCCTTATCCGAAGATGAGGTGCAGCGCGATACGCAACTATGTGTAGACCATGCGACGATGGCCGTGAATGTGAGCAATATGATAGCTATTCTTTTCTTTCTGAGTCTTCTTGCCATATTTATTGATGATGTTTTTTACAGTTTACGGCTTGCAAAGATACTGCAATCTGATGAATTGGCAAAAAAAATAAAGTTAAACATCTACAAACATGAACGGTTAAGCAGATTTTTATGTACCTTTGCACCGTAGAAATACTTGAACAGGTAAATGAAAAAGATAATTAAAAGGATATTCAGATCCTTCTTATATATAATAGGTATGGCAGGGCTTGCTCTCTTGCCCGACATCTGGCTCTGGCATCTGGGAGTGAGCGGGTGGCCTTTGGCGCTAGCCATTCTATGGTGGGTGCCTTCCTTGCTGCTTCTGCTAGCAGAGGTAGGGTTGCAGATGGGCTTCTTTCATAAGCTCTCCGTCCGCATCCTCTTCACTACGATTCTGTTTTCGGTGATGCCCAAGGTGGTGTTCATCCTCTTCGATTTCATGTTGCCGTGGTTCTTTGCCCTCCTTCCGGCGCTGGCGCTGATGGGATGGTTTGCCTTCGGATTCATTGAGGGCTGGAAGCGGTTGGAGATACGGTACGTAACCTATGAATCGCCCGACCTTCCACCTTACTTTGACGGTTACCGTCTGTTGCATTTCACTGATTTTCATCTGGGTTCTTTCCCGAAGGATAGTGACTTCGTGCAGAAGGTGGTGGATGCAGCCAATAATGAGGAACCGGACATGATGCTCTTTACGGGCGATCTGGTGAACAATGATGCCAGGGAGGTAGAGCCTTATCTGGAAACGCTGAAACAGCTGCATGCCCACGATGGCATCTTCTCGGTATGGGGAAACCATGATTACTGCGAGTATGGCAACAATCATACGATAGCAGGACTGAGAAACAACTGGAAGCTGCTCTATAACTATCAATGCCAGTTGGGATGGCATCAGTTGATGAACGACCATTTCACAGTGAGTCATGGTATGGCTTCCATAGATATCATCGGTGTGGAGAATGCCGGGCAGCCTCCTTTCAGTAACCGCAGCAAATTGCCAAAGGCGATGAAGGGACTGAAGAAGGAAGGGTTCAAGATACTGCTGACTCATGATCCTCATCACTGGCGCAGAGAGGTATGGGACCGACCTATCCAGCTGACACTGGCAGGACATACGCATGCGGGACAGTTGCAGATAGGTAAGTGGACACCAGCCCGCATGGCATTCAAGGAGTGGGGTGGTGTTTATCGCAAAGGCAGTCAGATGCTGAACGTTTCATCGGGCATCGGCGGTTCCTTCCCGTTCCGATTGGGAGCTTGGCCAGAAATGACTGTAATAACGTTAAAAAGGACTTTAAAATGACAGGTAAAAGTTAATAAAATACAAATACTCTCTTAAAACACAAAGATTGTGGTAAATATTTGCCGAAACTTTTGTGAATACGAATAAAAATAGTATCTTTGCACTAGTTTTCGCATATATTTGGGCAAATGGGGGGTGTCGAGACGACTGTACTCCATTTGTTTTTTTTATGCCTCTCCCCAATATCCTTTTTCTCCTCTCTTTATTTCCAGTGAATTTGAAGAGTATTCAGCATGAATACTAATCATAAAGTTCCAAGTTCAAAGTTCCAAGTTCAAAGTTCCAAGTAAAATGAAGATTCCAGTAGAAGAACAATATAAATTCGTGAAGTTATCGCTTCCTGATGGTAGCAAGGCTGAAGGTCATGATGTGTTGCTGCATGCCTGCTGTGCGCCTTGTTCGTCAGCGATTGTAGAGTGTATGCTTCGCAACGGCATGAAGCCGACGGTATATTTCAGCAACAGTAACATTTATCCCTTGCAGGAGTTTGAGATTCGCAAGCACGAGCTGATGCGCTTCCTGGAAGCGCAGGGGGTTCCGTATGTAGAGGATGAGTATGATCATGAGGAATGGTTGGCTACCATCAAGGGATTGGAGCTGGAGCCTGAAAGGGGAAGCCGTTGCTCGATGTGTTTCCGGTATCGTTTGACGCATGCAGCAAGGTATGCGCAGGAGCATGGCTTTCATCTCCTTACTACGACCTTGGCTTCTTCCCGGTGGAAGAATATCCAGCAGATAGATGCAGCCGGACATCTCGCCGTAGAAGGTTGTCCAGATGTAGAGTGGTGGGATATGAATTGGAGAAAGGGCGGTTTGCAGAATCGCCGTGGTGAATTATTGAGAATCAATGAATTCTATAACCAGCAGTATTGCGGTTGTGAATTCAGCATGAGATAAGAAATTGCCCTGAAAGGCAAAAGCATTGTCTATCGAACGCTTTTGCTCTTTCAGGGCGAACTGTTTTATATAAAAATCTGTGTGAATCTGTGAAATCTGTGGGACTTAAGAAAGACCAGTAATCTCACCATTTACCACATCGATACGCTCAGCCTGTGGGCTCTTTGGCAAACCTGGCATACGCATGATAGGACCGGCGATGACTACGATCATCTCAGCACCCATATTCAGGGTGATGTCGCGAACGTGGAGTTCGAAGCCTTCTGTTGGACCGTAAGCCTTAGCATCGGTAGAGAAGCTGTACTGGGTCTTGGCAATACAGATAGGGAACTTCTCTGCACCCAACTTCTTGATTTCATCAATCATAGCCTTTGCAGAATCGCTCATGGTTACGCTGCCGGCACCATACAGATTGAATGCTACCTTCTCAATCTTCTCTTCTACAGAATCTTCGTCAGCATAAGTGAAGTAGAGAGGAGCAGATGGACGCTCGTCAATGGTCTTTACTACGAGTTCTGCCAACTCCATCGCACCCTTGCCACCTTCGGCGAAGGCACTGTTGACAGCGAATCCGCAACCCATCTCCTCGCAATGCTTGCGCAATACCTCAATCTCCTCATCGGTATCAGTAGCAAACTTATTGAAGGCGATGACTACGGTCTGACCAAAGCTCTGAAGGTTCTTCACATGCTTGTCGAGGTTCCAGTAACCAGCTTCCATTCCTGCAACGTTAGGCTGCTTGATATCTTCCAGAGCTACGCCACCGTGCATCTTCAATGCCTGGAGAGTAACAACAAGAACGGTAAGGTCTGGCTGCAGACCGGTCTTGCGGCACTTGATGTTGTAGAACTTCTCTGCACCGAGGTCAGCACCGAATCCAGCCTCTGTGATGGCGTAGTCGCCATATTCAAGGGCTGCTGCTGTAGCCATGATGGAATTGCATCCATGGGCAATGTTAGCGAAAGGTCCGCAGTGAACGAAGGCCGGAGTGCCCTCGGTAGTCTGAACCAGGTTTGGCTTCAAGGCATCGAGGAGGAGGGCAACGATACTGCCACCTACACCCATATCCTTGACGGTGAATGGTTTGTCATCCTCAGTGATGCCGAGGAGAATATTGTCGATGCGACGACGGAGATCGTCTACACTTGTTGCGAAACACATGATAGCCATGATTTCAGAAGCAGGAGTGATGTCGAATCCAGCCTCTGTCTCGATGCCGTTCTTATCGCCGATACCGGTGATGATGCGACGGAGACCACGGTCGTTGACGTCCATTACTCGGCGCCAGAGAATCTTCTTGAGCTTGAATCCCTCAGCCTCGTGCTGGAAACGGTAGTTGTCCAGGAGGGCAGCAATCATGTTGTTGGCCTCTGTGATGGCATGGAAGTCGCCAGTGAAATGGAGGTTAATCTTATCCATAGGCAATACCTGTGCATAACCGCCACCGGCAGCACCACCCTTCATACCGAAGCAAGGACCGAGAGAAGGTTCGCGCAGAGCTACTACTGCCTTCTTTCCAATCTTCTGCATACCGAGGGCGAGACCCACGGATACGGTGGTCTTACCATTACCAGCCTTGGTAGGACTGATAGCTGTAACGAGGATAAGATGATGGTTCTTAAACTTGTTTCTGTCAATTTTGTCCGTAGTAATCTTAGCGATGTAACGGCCGTAGTTTTCTACTTGGTCTTCATGGATTCCAAGTTCTGCAGCTACCTCATTGATAGGGCGCAGTTTTACTGATTTAGCTATTTCAATATCTGTCAACATAAGAATAAATAGTTTTTATGGTGCAAAGGTACGGAAAAGTATTCACATATTAGAATAATAATGTATAAAAAAACAAAATAAAAAAAGAGGAAGACTTTCCGTCTCCCTCTTTTCATTTATTTCTTTACATAGAGCTTGAATGCCTTCACGCTGCCTAGAGCACCCTGCTCGGCACGTGGCAAGTACTCGAAAGCAGAGATGGTAACTTCCTTGCCCATATCCACGATGCCGAGGTGTGGGAAGTTGGCACCCTTTTCGGTCTGCCAGTAAGTGCTCTCCTGCAAGTCAAACATCTTGTCGAGTGTTGAGTTGCCCTTCTCGCTGTCGGCATAGAAGGCTACCCAGTTGTTGCGGTCGATGCGGTTGCCCTGTGCATCCTGCAGATAAACCTCAGCGATGGCAATCTGGCTGTCGCCGCTCTGGCTGCTCTCTGCCTGGATGGCGAAGTAGCGACCCGTTACAGGCTTGTCGAGCTTGATGGTCTGCCAGCCGTTGCCAGACTTGAACTCACCCTTCAATACTGGGGTCTCTGAGTTCAAATCCATGCGATGGCCCGGCTCGTTGTGCTTGTTGCTCTTTTCGAGGTTCAGCTTGTCGAGTTCCGGATGATCCTGGCAGAAAGCGGTAGGAGCCACGTTGGAGCCTGGTTTGCCTGCTTCGCCCTTAGGACCTACTACATCGAGCACGATGACCTCGTTCTTTCCCTTCTTCAACCAGCAACCTGGGAGATATAAGGTCTGCTGAGGACCAATCTGCCAGAAGCGGCCGAGGGCATGACCGTTTACGTAAACCTGCCCCTTGCCGAATGCCTCCATATTAATAAAGGTATCGCCCACCTTCTTCAGGTTGAAGTAGCCACGGTAGTAACCCGCCTTGGTCTGCAGACCGCGCATCTTGTTAGATGGCATGGCGAGTGCCTTCACTGCCGTCTGGTAGTCATCAGCGATGGTGCTGTTGTTCCATCGGGTAGGGGTGAGGGCAAGTTCGCAATCCTCCTTCTGAGTAGTGAGGGTTACGTTGCCGATAATACCCTTGTAGTCTTTGATGGCACGGCCGAAGTTGATTCGTCCCATACCTTCTACCACGATGGTGAGCTGAGCACCCTGTGGCATGGCAGGCAATTCGAGTGATTTCTCGTTCTTCACACGGTCTATCTTGCCAACATACTTACCGTTCACATATACCTGGGCAAAATCGTGGAACTCACCGGTGAGGGTAGATGTTCCCTGGATGGCAGGAACCTGGGTCTCGTAAACCATCGTTCCCCATCCCATGTCCATATCCTCGAAACTCTGAGGAGCATTGCTTTCCTTCTCCTTTCCGATGCCATAGCTCAGAGGCTTGTACTCGGTGAACTTGAACTCAGGCACCTTGATGATTTGCATTGGAGCCTTAGGCACGGCTGGCAACTTCTTGCCGTCGTTGTATTTCGCCATCATCTTCTGCAGTTCATAGAACTTAGGAGTAGCCAATCCCCATTCATTGATAGGGGCATCGTAATCGTAGCTGGTTACGTCTGGCTGGAAACCAGGAGAGTTGGCTCCTGCCCAATGACCGAAGCTGGTTCCGCCGTGGGTCATATAGAGAGAGAAGCTGATGCCTTTGCTCAGCATCTCGTCCATTCCTTCTACCATATCCTTGGCAGGACGGGTTTCGTGGCGGGCTCCCCACTTGTCGAACCAGCCGCTCCAGAACTCAGAGCACATTTTAGGAGCATTCGGACGAACCTCGCCGAGACGCTTAAACTGCTGGTCGATGTTGGCACCTGTACCGAAGTTCATGGTCCAGGTAAGGTCATCGAGACCATTGTTCAGGAAGTTGGATGACCAGTCGCACTGGAAGAGGCTCACCTTGTCGAAGCCACTCTTGCGAACGATGTCACGGATAGCACTTACGTATGGTTTGTCCTTACCGTAAGAACCATATTCGTTCTCCACCTGTACCATGATGATAGGACCACCATTCTGTATGGTGAGTGGAGCCAGCTGCTTGCCTACTTCCCTTTCGAATATTTCAACACGCTGCATGAAGTAAGGATCCTGCTCACGCAGACGGATGTCCTTCTTCTTGAGGAGCCACCAAGGCAGACCGCCCATTTCCCATTCTGCACAAACGTATGGACCCGGACGAACGATGACATACATGCCGTTCTTCTGAGCCAGTCGGCAGAAAGCAGCCACATCGTTGTTACCCGTAAAATCGAACTTGCCTTCCTGCTGCTCGTGGATGTTCCAGAACACGTAGAGGCAGATGGTATTCATGCCCAAAGCCTTGCACATCTTGATGCGATGCTCCCAGTAGGCACGAGGAATACGAGGGTAGTGCAACTCGGCAGCCTTTACCACGAAAGGTTTGCCATTGAGAAGGAATGTTTTGTCGCCAGTAGTGAAGGTGCCTCCCTTCTGGGCAGCCATCATCTGTGATGGAGCCAGAGCCAAAATAGAGGCAAAGGCTAATGTCTTGATTGTATGATTCCAATTCATGTTCATGTATTGTTATTCTATGATGATTTTTACATTGTTATTTGTTTAATTACGACTGCAAAGGTACGCATTATTTATCAAACAGAAGGGTATAAAACGTTCTTTAATGAGGACAAATCGCTAAAAACCCCCTTATTTGCTCATTTTTCCCAGTCATTTGAATGGATATTTGTTACTTTTGCACATTCAATATCTTTTGTGCAGAAACAGTACTCATAAATGATGATTTTAGGGTAAAGAGGATAAAATCTTTGTGATTTCTGCTTGGATTTCGTTTTTTTGTAGTAACTTTGCATCGAAATTATCGATAGCAGGATTTTATATAATATATAAAGGTATAAGGATTCAGCTGATAACAGGAAACAGTGTGTACAAAATATATAATTAATTATTAACTTATTAAGGATATCAAAATGATGAAAACAGAATGGAGAGGTTTCAAGGGAAACCAGTGGCAGAGTGAAGTGAATCTTCGTGACTTCGTTCAGAACAACTACACTAGCTACGACGGCGATGAGTCGTTCCTGGCAGAACCTACTCAGGCTACCAATACCCTTTGGGGTATGTTGAAGGAGCTCCAGAAGGAAGAGCGTGCCAAGGGTGGTGTGCTCGATATGGAGACCGAGGTGGTTTCAGGATTGACAGCTTACGGTGCTGCCTATATTGGCGAGGGTACTAAGGAGTTGGAGAAGGTGGTAGGTCTGCAGACCGACAAGCCTTTGAAGCGTGCCTTCATGCCATACGGTGGTATCAAGATGGCAGAGCAGGCTTGTACTACATACGGCTACCAGCCATCAGAGAAGCTTCATGAGATTTTCCACAAGTATTGCAAAACTCATAATGACGGCGTGTTTGATGCTTATACACCTGAGATGAAACTCGTGCGCCATAACCACATTCTTACTGGTCTTCCTGATACTTATGGTCGTGGCCGTATCGTAGGTGACTACCGCCGTGTAGCGCTCTATGGTATCGATTTCCTCATCAAGGAGAAGCAGAACGACCTCGCTAACATGGGCGACCGTGAGATGATCGACGAAGTAATCCGTCTCCGTGAAGAGGTTGCTATGCAGATCAAGGCTCTCAAGGGTTTGAAGGAGATGGCTCAGTTGTATGGCTACGATATCAGCCAGCCTGCTAAGAACGCTCGCGAGGCTGTTCAGTGGTTGTACTTCGGTTACCTCGGAGCTGTGAAGACTCAGAATGGTGCTGCGATGTCTGTAGGTCGTATCTCTACCTTCCTCGACATCTATATCCAGCGCGATTTGAACGAGGGTACTCTTACTGAGGATGAGGCTCAGGAACTCATCGACCACTTGGTTATGAAGTTCCGTATGGTTAAGTTCGCCCGTATCCCTTCTTACAACGAGCTCTTCACCGGTGACCCAGTTTGGGCTACTCTCGAAGTAGGTGGTATGGGTCAGGATGGCCGCTCAATGGTTACCAAGAACGACTTCCGTTTCCTCCACACATTGGAGAACATGGGTCCTTCACCAGAGCCAAACTTGACTGTACTCTATAGCTCTCGCTTGCCAAAGGCATTCAAGCACTATGCTTCTCTCATCTCTGTAAAGACAAGCTCTATCCAGTATGAGAACGATGATGTAATGCGCCCAGTTTGGGGTGACGACTATAGCATCTGCTGCTGTGTATCTGCTACACAGACAGGTAAGGAGATGCAGTTCTTCGGTGCACGTGCCAACTTGGCTAAGTGCTTGACCTACGCTGTATCTGGCGGTGTTGACTCAAAGACACGCGAGCAGTGTGGTCCTAAGTATCGCGCCGTTGAGGGTGATGTATTGACATACGATGAGTTCATGCCACGTTTCATGGATATGATGGACTGGTTGGCTGGCGTTTATGTGAAGACATTGAACCTCATCCACTACATGCACGATAAGTACTTCTACGAGGCAGCAGAGTTGGCGCTCATCGATACAGATGTTCGTCGTACTTTCGCTACAGGTATCGCGGGTTTCAGCCACGTGGTTGACTCTATCTCAGCTATCAAGTATGCCAAGGTTAACATCGTCCGTGATGAGACCGGTTTCCCTCTCAGCTTCAAGACCGAGGGTGACTTCCCACGTTACGGTAACGATGATGAGCGTGCTGATGAGATTGCAGTATGGTTGCTCAAGACCTTCATGAACATGATCAAGAAGCACCACACATACCGCAATTCAGAGCCTACTACATCTATCCTGACTATCACATCAAATGTAGTATACGGTAAGTACACCAGCAACATGCCTGATGGTCGTCCAGCCGGTGCTCCTTTGGCTCCAGGTGCTAACCCATCTTACGGTGCAGAGAAGAACGGTCTTTTGGCTTCATTGAACTCAGTAGCTAAGTTGCCATACGAGTATGCTCTCGATGGTATCTCTAATACTCAGACCATCAGTCCTGGTGCTCTCGGTCACAACGATGAGGAGCGTGCCCAGACATTGGTAGGTGTATTGGATGGTTACTTCAACCAGGGTTCTCACCACCTGAACGTGAACGTATTCGGTATCGACAAGCTCAAGGATGCTATGGAGCACCCAGAGAAGGAAGAGTACCAGAACTTCACCATCCGTGTAAGTGGTTACGCTGTTAAGTTCATCGACTTGACACGCGAGCAGCAGCTCGACGTAATCGCTCGTCAGGCTCACGAGAGACTCTAAGGAAGTGAAGAATGAAGAGGGAAGAGTGAAGAATCCTCTTGTCTCTTTGTAACATATAGATTGCCCGCTAGATTTTCTTTCCGAGGATATTTAGCGGGCAATTTAGCTTATTTAACTGCAAAATAGAGCTTTGTATTGAATATTTTGCTATCTTTGCAGTATGAATTTATCAAAAGATGGGAAAAGGACTTTATTTGCTGAAGCGAGTAAGTTCTGTTTGGACATTGCTAAGTTAGTTATTGGTGGTGTTCTTCTGGCGAGCATCATGAAGGAAGATATAGATAAAGTAACTCTTTATATGTTAGGAGTTCTTATAGTCTTATTCTTTACCTTTTTGGGCTTCTTGTTTTTAATCATTTCTAAAAAGATAAAATAATTATGGGTGTATTTCTTTTTTTGGGCGTTATAGCCTTATTTATGAGTCTTTTTGCATTGTGGGGAGTATATGATCTTCGAAAGAATGCATAAGGGTTTTGTTCACAGTATAGAGAGCTTTGGTTCAGTAGATGGACCAGGCATCCGATTTTTGATCTTTCTGCAAGGTTGTCCCATGCGCTGCCAGTTCTGCCACAATCCGGATTCCTGGAAGACAGGAGTAGGAGAGGAGTGGACTGTCGATGACCTGCTGGACAAGGCAGAGCGATTCAAGAGTTATTGGGGAGATAATGGAGGAATTACCGTGAGCGGTGGCGAGGCATTGATGCAGATAGACTTTCTCATCGAACTCTTCGAGAAAGCTCATCAGCGTGGCATCAATACCTGTCTTGATACCTCGGCTCAACCCTTTCATAGAGAAGGGAAAAACTTCGAGAAATTTGAGCTTCTGATGACCGTCACTGATACTGTTCTTCTTGATATCAAGCATATCAATGAAGAAGAGCATCGTAAACTCACGCTTCATTCCAATAAGAATATACTGGATTGTGCCCGCTATCTGAGCGAGATCCACAAGCCGGTATGGATTCGTCACGTACTCATTCCAGGTATTACCGACAAGGATGAATACCTGGAAGAATTGCGCGACTTCCTCTCAACGCTCTCTAATATAGAGCGCATTGATGTATTGCCTTATCATACGATGGGCATCTACAAGTATGAAAAATTGGGTATACCTTACCCGTTGTCAGGGATAGAACCTCCTACAAGTGACCGTGTGGCTCATGCCAACGACATCTTGCAGAAGGCTATATCTTAATTTCTGCTGAGATTCCTGAGATGAGATTCTATTGAACTGGTGAGTCGGGCTTTGATTACCGGTTTGGTGATATAGTCGTTGACTCCCAGTTCATAGCATTCATCGATGTTGTCCTTGTTGTTTAACAGGGAGACAACGATGATGACCATCTCGTTCTTGCTATATTTTTCTCTGACGTGATCTATCACGTCCCATCCATTCACATGAGGCATCATCAAGTCTAGCAAGATGATGTCTGGTGTGTATGAATCAATGATGTCGATGGCTTCCTGACCACCTTCTGCTATTTTCACATCCAGGTCAAAATCCTTGATCATTTCTCCGAGAGTCTGGATATTCTCAGGGATATCGTCTACGATCAGCACTTTATATTTGTTCATAATCATTTACTTTTTCATTGGATTTTCTTTTATTCTACAGTTAGGTTTTGGACGTCGCTGCTCTAAGCTTTTCTTGCCTTGTGTACTCCGTATATGTCGCACATGAAGCCTTTGGCTGAGAGCAACTTGTTCATATTGATGTTATCGAATATCTTGTGATGTGTACCTATCACCACGATATCGTAGACTTTATCCAGTACTTTAGCGTCATCCTCTACATGGATGCCGTATTCATTCTTCACTTCCTCCTTGTCTACCAGCGGGTCGTAGAGGGTAGTCTTGTATCCTGTTCCCACCAGGTTGATGTAGAGGTCAGCCACCTTGGTGTTTCTGATGTCATCGCTGTCAGGCTTGAACGAGAAGCCCAGGATGAGCACCTTGGTCTCGGGAGCCTTGAACTTTCTGAAGTCGCATGCACTCTTGATCTTGCCTGCCATCCAGACCGCCATCTGCTCGTTCACCTCGCGTGCCGTAGAGAGGAGCGAAGGAACCACGTCCACCTCCTGTGCCTTGTTGATGAGATAGTATGGATCTACAGCGATACAGTGACCGCCAACAAGTCCTGGGGTAGCAGGAACGAAGTTCCATTTTGTGCTGGCAGCTTCCGTCACATCCTCGATGCTGATGTTCATCTTGTCGAAGATTTTTTCCATCTCGTTGAAGAATGCTATCTGAACATCACGCTGGCAGTTCTCCATCAGCTTGCAGGCTTCGGCTATTTTGATGCTCTTAGCCTTGTGAGTGCCATGGGTGAGAACCGAGCTGTAGAGGTTGTCGATGATTTCTGCCGCTTCGGGTGTAGAACCACTGGTCACCTTTACGATGTTCTCTATGGTGTGGACGGTATCTCCCGGGTTGATTCTCTCAGGTGAGAAACCAACGAAGAAGTTATCGTTCAGCTTGAGTCCCGATGTTGATGCCAGCAACGGAGCGCATACTTCTTCTGTCAGTCCGGGATAGACTGTAGATTCATATACCACGATGTCTCCCGGTTTCAGGATTTTGCCTACTGCTGTAGTAGCATTTCTGACGCAGCTGATATCAGGTTTGTTCGACTTGTTTACCGGTGTAGGTACAGCTATGATGTATACATTGCAGCCTTTCAAGTCGCTGATGTCGCAGGTCAGCTTTAGTCCCCTTTCGAGAGCTTTAGACAGCATTCTGTCTTCCGCTCCCTGTTTCCTGGCTAATTTAGCTACCTTGGCAGCATTGATGTCGTAACCCCAAGTATCGTATTTCTTTGAGAATAAGCATGCAAGCGGTGTACCTACATAGCCTAGTCCAATCACGCCTATCTTAAACTCAAAAGATTTGTTATTCATATACTATATATATTAAGTTTATATTATTGTTTATACATTCTTTACATTCCCTCCAGCTGAGCGTATCGGGAAGTCTTCTCCGGATTCCATGCATCGGCATACGAGCGATGGAAGAAGAGCTCCTGCAGATGGGCTGAAAGTCGGGCGATACGCAGGAAGTAACCTGTATACGGCGACATCAGCGGCAAGAATCGGTAGAGGAACATTTCCTCTTTTCTTCTCTCTGTCACCATCATCACCAGAAGGAAGGCGAATTGGGAGAAGCATACTCGGATGAAGTAGCCCAGCGCCAATATCTCTACGATGTGGCTATTGAAGGTGATGGCGAGTTTCACGATATACCACAACCACAGGAAGTTGAGGAAGCAGTCGTACGTTACGCTCTCCATGTTGGAGATCCAGTTCAATATAGACCAGTTCTTGGTTGGCAGCAGGATGTCGCGGTGTTTGCGCAAGCGGAATCTTACGAGCGAACGCGACCATCTGATACGCTGGTGATACAGTTTATACCATTTTGTCGGCACATTGGTCATGCAGATGGCATCTTCTGCGAATTTCACCTTGTATCCTGCCTTTCTTATCTTTTGTGTGAGGTCACCATCCAGTCCTGGACCGATGTCCCAGAATCCTACCTCTTTCAGTGTTGCTCTGTCAAAGGCGCCGAAGGCACCCGATATGATGTGGTAGATGCCCAGCTCGCTTGTTACGATTCGTCCCACCTGTATGCGTTTCAGGTATTCGAATGCCTGCAGCGATGAGCAGATGGTCTCCTTGTTGTTGCGTACCTTCACGCATCCGCCCACACCCTTTACCATACCGTCGATGTAGAAGGGGAGGAGAATCTTCTCCAGCGCATCACGGTCCAGTGATGAGTCGGCATCCAGGCAGACGATGTATTTTCCTTTAGCCATCTGTGCACCATAGTTGCTTGCCGCAGCCTTGCCTCCTCGGTCTTCCAGTCTCAGATAATGGGTGATGTAACCAGCCCGATAGAGGTCGGTGCATATCAGTTTGGTGTAGTCATCGCTGCCGTCGTCTACCACTATGATTTCATAGTTTCTGTAGGTCTGTTCGGCGAGCGAGTTCACCATCTTGAATATATGTCTTCCCTCATTCTTTCCCGGTACGAGTATCGAAACGAGGGGATTCTCTCTGTAGAGATAGAATCTTGCCACTTCCTTTTCCTTTTCTATCTTGTTCTTATTGGTCAGTCGGTTGAATATTACCAGATATTCCAGCAGGTAATATCTCGGCATCTCAATGAAGAACAGAAACCAGTAGGTACTCAGGATGCTGCTCAGTGAGAGTGTACTCAACCAGTCCATGAAGTGGTTCAGAGTTTCTACGATTTCAAACATACCTACTCATCTCCTTTCTTTACTAGTTGTTTCTTATCTCAATATCGTGAGCGCCAGCACGGCTAGCAGTATCAGTATACCGGCAATGGTAATCAGCACGGCTACCAGCTGCTTGTATAGCTTGACGCGCTTCATGATCTTGTCGTTCTCATCTTCCTTCGGCTTCATTTCCAGTGGCGTCTCTGCGGTCTTGTTTTCTTCTTCTTCGGTCATTTCTTCCTCCGAATAACTGCAGTAGTCGTCTGGAGTCAGCTCTACGTAGTTCATCTTGTTGAAGAATTCCTCGTAGTTGCCGGTCACCTCCTTGGTCTTGGTATCGAGAACGCAGCATATCAGCTCGTCCGGTTCTATCTTGTCGGCCACCTTTCTGATAGCCTTTGACATCTGCTTGCTCAGTTCATGCTGTGCATCCTCTACGGTGATGTCGCTGAATACGGAATACGTGATGTAGAAGATGTTGTTGTTGTACGACACCTTGTGGTTGGAGAAGAGGCGGCAGAAGCTGGCTTGCAGACTGTCCTTGATCTTCACCGTGTCCTGTTCGGCATTCAGTATCCATATCTTTCCTACCAGTACTGATACCTGTTCCTTGCGGTAGGTCTCCATCAGGAGTCGGCGCAGGCGGTTTACCAGCAGCGGGTATTCCATGAAGTTGTCATAGAGGTTGGTCATGTTGTTGAATATGAGGCTGTCCTGTGTCAGGGCGCGCACACCTTCCTCTGTTATCTCATAGTCTACTACGTCTCGTGGCACCAGTGCATTCACCGGGAAGGTACTCTCGCAGTAGCAGCAGGTTGCCTTGGTCAGTGGCGTTGTGAACGAGTTCTCACAGTCGTTGCAGGTATATACCACTGCAGGTCGGTCATAGTCTACACCGATGTGGCGCAGTTTCTTATGACATTTCGGGCATACCAGCACACCGCCTACGTTGTACGTACTCTCCGGCGAGACGTTGGCGCAGCTGAAGTGGTGGATGATGTTCTGAATCTTCAGGTTGGAACTTCCACACTTCGGGCAGCACTCTGTATACAACAGGTGCGAGTGGTTGCACTTCGGGCAGAGGTGCTCCTTGATGAGGAAGCGGTGAACCTTGAGTGCACCATATTCCACCATTGTATCCTTGAACATGAACATCTCGTTGAGATGGAACAGACCCAAACTGTGATAGTGCTCAAAGATAGGGTTGATGTATCCCAGCGATGATTTTTCCAGGAGTCGGTGTCCCATGATTCTCTGGTCGCGTGATAGGAGATATCTCAGAATGTTGGTAAAAAGCTGGTTCGGCTGTGTAGGTCTGGCAGTTTCCTGCTTGATGCCGTACTTCTCTTTTGCCATCTTGATTCGGTCGATAATCTCGTAAACTTTCTCATTGCTCATGTCGCTGACGTATGCGTCTACGATATAGTCAGTGATCTGTTCCTTTCCCGATACCGCTGTATTGACGAATATCGGCTTATAGCTACATTTATACGATAGGATAGGGCTGGCTCCAAACAGGATTGCATGGAACGCACGTTCACTCGTCGTATTGATGTATATGCAGTCGAAGTAGTCAGACTGGATATCTGGTGTTGAGTCGATATCGATGTAGGTATCGATGGTCAGCACCATGTCTCCTCTTTTGTTTCTTCTTAGTCCAATCATTTCTTCACGTTGTCTTTGTTTTGGTCAGGTGTGACGAGCTTTGAACTTCTCATCACATTTTGATTCTTCTCCACTGGGATGGTATACATCGGCAGTGGCTTAGGGTCTAGCATAGCACTTATCTTGTTCACCCTGATTCTCACCGGCAGTTTGTTGCTCATCACCCAAGCCGGCACTCGCTGGTTGGGTTTGAAGGTGAATACTGCCACTACGGCATTTGCATCGTGCGAGAAGTTGCTCTGCAGGTGCTTTGGAATTTCCTCCACCCGCAGACCTACCATCTGCAGCTTCGCCTTCAGTACCACGTCCTTGTTCACGATGACGTCAGCATCGTCAGGACTTTCCATATACTTGATTTTCTCACTAGGCACGTATGTGATGATGCCCAGGTGGCAGGCTGCATAGTCGGTATGCTGGATGGTGAGCACTTCATCGCTCTTGAACACCAGTGTCTTGTCGCTCACGTTCACCTTTGTGACGTAGGCATCGGCAGGCGCACAGCAGTAGTGTATCAGACCGTGGTTGTAGATGCTGGTATTGCTGGAGTATGGCATGTCAGCACCCGCCAAGCCTGCACCTCTTCTGCTCATGAAGTTATAGGTGGTGTTCTTTGCCTGTGAGTAGATGGTCACCTTGTTCATCTGCTTTCTTATTTCTTCCTCCACCTCGGCAATCTCAGCATCCAGCTGGTTGCGCTTGGTGTTGTTGGTCAGTCCGTAGTAGATGTCGGAACTTTCCGAAGCTTTCTGCTTCTTCAGTTCAGCCAGTCGGGTACGCAGTACCGGTATCTCTTCTCTAGCCAGTTTAGCCTGCACTTCCATGTCGTGGGTTTCCTTTACCGCCGAAGGAATGATGTTCGGGTCGTATTGGGTTACGATATTTCCCAGCAGTACGTAGGAGTAGAGCGTATCACCTTTGTGTACGGTTTCTCCCACCTCCTTGTTTACCTTCAGAATGTAGATGTCGTCAACCGCACAGATATGGTTTTCATCTAGTGTGACATATCCGTCATAGATGGCCCAGATCATTCGGGTAACGATATAGTATGCTGCCAGTACGATGATGAGGAGGAAGATCAGCGCGAATATAATCTGCTGTCTTGCCAGTCGGTGGCTTTGCGATTTGAGCAAGTCTGCCATCGCCTGTTCCTGTGGCGTGCTGTCATATTGAAACTCATTCATAGTTCGATCTCGTTGAATATATTGTTGTTGTTATAGATGCTTACTGCCTTCTCTATATTGATGATGGCGAGTCCGCGGTTCAACATCAGCTTGTACATTCTTTCCATGCTTTCCAGGAGTCCGGTATATTCTTCCATTCTCATCAGGTAGTTGTACCCGTTTTTCTGGTTTTTATATGCGAACCGTCGCATGTCGATGTATTTTCCTGTCTGCTGTATGTGGTAAGCCTCAGTGGCTATAGCCTGGTTGAGGTTTTCTATCTTTTTCAGCAGGATGTTTACCGACTGTCTGATTTCCTTCACGTCGGTGCTTCTGCTGTTCATGATTATCTCTTTCTGTGTCTCCAGTGCCTTTCTCTTTCTTGGGTTTTCGTTGTAGATTGGCACGGTGAATCTGATTCCTACATCACCATTGTGCGAGAACTTGTCGTTGCTCTGCCAGTAGGTTGACCATCTGGCGAATGGGGTGAGTCGGGTAGTGCTGAGATAGTTGTTCAGCTTGCTTTCGTTGTTGGCTATCTCCAGCTTTGTCATCACGATTCTTGCATCCAGGCTCTCCTTGTCTACGTGTTCCCAGAGGGCTGCGGTGTCTACCACCACGCGGGTAGGCTTGATGCGGTAAATCGGTTTGTTGGTGATGTCTCTGTCGGAGCAGAGGATGGAGATGTCGTATTCCGCCTCCAGCTTGTCGTTCATCGCCTTGAGCATCTTGTCGTTGCTTATTCGGTCTTTCTCCAGCATATACTGGTAAGCCTCGTTCATGATGTCGAGGTTGTCCAGCTTGTGTGCTATGACGGTACCGATATAGAAGTTATATTGTTCGGTCAGCTCGTCGGCTGCCTTTTCATAGATGTCTGCAGTCTGTCTCTTTTTGTCTTGTAGACGAGAGAGTTCGTTAGCTAGGGCCACTTTGTTTCTCTTTTCCTTTCCCTGGTAGAACTTGCTGTTGATGATGTTCCATCCCAGTTCGGCCTGTACTTTGGCTTTGTACTTGGAGACCTGTTCTGCATCGTCGTTGTCGGCATCGAAGTATGCGTCTGGTCTGGCGTATATCTGACCGGTTACTTCCAGTCCGTTATGTCTGTTGATAGCCAACTGTTCGTATGCAGTTTTAGCCCAGTATAATGAGTCTGTGGTTTTAATGTCAGCAGTATGTTGTTTGTTGAGCCCCAGTTCAATGATGGGCGCTTTCACCCAGATAGGGTTACTGATGAGTGTGTCGAGTTGTGCGAAGCGTTGGTTGAAGTGTCTCAATACGTTTTCGTTCTTCAGATTTTCGTAGACGAGCATTTTGGGGCTGAAACTCTTCTGCTGTTTTTTGCCTTGAGTTTGTGCCCATGCCTGCTGTCCTCCGATCATCGTCAGAAGAGCCGTTGTTGTGTATAGTATTAATTTACGCTTCATTCTTTATCTTATTTAAACACGATGAATGCAGCTGCAAGCTGTTGCAGCTGCATTCACTATGTTCTTAGTTTATTAAAATATCTATATTGCTTTTTGAGCAATCATTCTTATTCACCGAGGTTCAACTTGAATACCTGCATGCGACTTCTACCGTATGCTACATAGATATAGCCGTTGTATACTGTAATATAGTTGGCAGATTTTTCAACTATTCTATGTGCTACAACTTTTTGTGTATTCTTATCGATTACCACAATTCCGTAAGAGCCGTATGCCAGATAAACGTAGTTGTCGTCAACGAAGCATCCGTTGCAGAGAGCCTTCCACTTGTCTTTCTTGTTCTTCGGATTTGGCATCTGATAGTGCCATTGCTCGTTGCCGTCCATGTCGTATACATAGAGTCCAGCTGCACCCAGACAAGCATATATCTTGTTGTCTTTTACTGCAATTACATTCTTGCCATTGTTTGGCTCGATGTTTGCCGTGGTGCTAAAGGTCTTTGAATTGCTGAAATCTTCAGTCCTCTCTTCGACAACTTCAATGGTGGCAGGAATAGCTTCCGTTCCATCTGTAGTTCTTCTGTCGAGATACAATGCAACAATCTTACCATTGCCAATAGCCAAGTGCTTTGCCTTGCCTGGCTTCTCATATGAGTCGACTTCATTCAAAGTCTCTGCATCATAAATGGTATAGCCTTCGGTTGTTGCTACGATGAGATGGTTGGTATTGTCGTTGTATACGACACAGTTCTCATCATATCCCTTGCCTTTGAACTCTTCTGTTGCAGGATGTAGTTGAACAAACTGCAATGGCTCTTCGTACTTGACAATAGGTTTGCCATCCTTGTCAGTTTCAGTAGAGGTAATCTGTTTGGATTCTGTTGCCAGCATGTGGTCGTCATTGATGGTCATGTAAGCAAGCATAGCTCCCTTCTTGTAAGAACTGCCAGGGAGGAATACCTTGTTTTCACCATTGATTTTCACAGCCAACAGATGGTTGAAGTCAAGATCTCTTGCAGAGTCGTACAAGTATTGTTTCAGCTCAGCCTGATCATCTACCACAGGTGACATCACCTCAATACATCCACCATGCGAATATTCTGCATTCTCTTTTTGGTTTTGATTTGTGTGGTATCCCATGTAGAGATAGCCATCACGAGGCATGATGCCTGTTGCTGAAATCTCGTGTGTATGCTCTGGTTCTACTGTTGTAATCAAGTCCAATCCTGGCTTTGGCTCTGGTGTTGGCTCTGGCTTAGGAGTTGGAGTAGGAGTTGGCTCTGGTTCCGGTTCTGGTGATGGCTTAGGATCTGGATTCGTCCATCCTGGATTACCGCAATCAGTGGTAAGGTTGATAACCACTTCGTTCTTGGTTACTCCGTTTGTAACAAACATGTTGGCATCTGTGAATCTTACATTAACTTTCTGCCCATTAACATAGAATGAACCATCTGCTACAATCTGTGGGTTGTTGATGCCTGGCGTAGAGAACATCTTTACCTCATAGTAAGTCTCACCTTCTTCATTGGTTTGTGGTTCACCATTGTTGAAAATGAACTTATCTGCCTTTATAACTGCCTTGGCACCATCGCCTTCCAGAATGCTATAACTGGTATCGTTGTTATATGATGCAAATTCACCAGAACATTTGATGTAACTCTGGTCAGAAAGAATGAGACTAGATCCTGAACTCTGAGTGAATTTTGAGCACTCCAGGTATTTGGCGTGTAAAGCTGAACCATCGTTGAGGTTCACTTCGCCTGCAATTTTAGCACCACATCCAGAGTAGAGAACAGATTTGTTGGTTAATTCCAGTCTTTTTGCTGTAATTTTACCATCAACATTCAACTTTGTATTATTGTCGAGCTTAAATTCGCTTTCACCCAGATTCAAATCACCTTTGATATTGATGATTCCGCTTCCTGGATAGAAATTCTTAGCTGTAACATTACCGCCGATATAGGCTTTTCCTGCAATGGATACGTTTTTATCTTCAGCATTCAGATTTTGAGATGTTCTAAATGTATGGTTTATTTCTATTCTGTCTTGTTTGATTTCAATGCTTCCGTAAACGTCGGCATTACAACATTTACCAACGTTGCCGTATGTATCGATGACCTTTCCTCCTGAAAGAACAATTACTTTAGTATTATTGTCATTTACCCAAGCATTCCAAGTCAGTGTTGCTCCAGAACAAACGTATATGGTTGTTCCATCTACATTCATCCCATCTGTTGACATATTGCCAGATTTAACAACATATACACCTCCACTATGCATTCCATTCCGTTTGTCTGTCAATGTGGCCAAATCTACCGCATCTGCAGGAACTGTAGGTTCTGCAGGCATCTCAATTACGCCTTCAAAGGTGCTAGAATTGCTACCATCAATTGTTCTTGTAGCCTTAGTTGTACTAGCAGCTTTCTTTTTGTAATTGATTACCTGAGTAGCAAGTGTCTGTGCATCTGTAGTTGAAACAACGGTGCTACCAACGATTTTTGGATTCATAATTGGTGATATTGGTGTTCCAATATCGCTATTGCTATCACTACAAGATGCGAGGAGCAATGCTGCAAAGCTGAATGTGGCAAGTTTGATATTTAATGCTTTCATTTTAGCTTTCTGTTTTGATGTTATTTTTTGATTGATATTTAGCGGGTAACCTTAAAGTTAGCTTTAGCTGGCTTTTTTGATTTGCTAGTTAAGCTGTGAATAAGGTTTGTTCTCCCTCACTCAATCGTGAGAGTGGGGGAGAACAAGAGTGTATTATTTTTATTTAGCTGTCAGCTTGAATACCTGGATACGGCTCTGACCGTATGCTACATAGATATTCTCGCCATCAACTGCTACATAGTTGGCTGACTTGCCGTTAGGAGCCTTGCGGTGGCAGATTTCGATACCTTTATCCTTGTCAAGAACAACGAGACCATAGCTACCACATGCCAAATATACGTAGTTGGCATCAACTGCGATACCGTTGGCACGACCCTTCACCTGACCTGCATTAGTTGCAGAGCTAGAGAAAGTAGGGCACTTGTAGAAGGTCGGATTTACAGAACCACCAGAAACCTTAGCTACACCATTGTCGCCCTTGCAGACATAGATGTCGCCGTTTGTATCTACAGCAACAACAGCCTTGGTTCCCTTAGGCTGTACCTCGCCAACAGGGTATGTTGTACCATCAGTCATTTCTGTGTTATTGTATACTGTCAAGTCACCATTGTTTGTCAAAGCATAGAGCTTGTTATCTGATGTGACAACATGCTTACCAACAGTTTCTTTTACAGGGTTAGTATAGCCATTGTCCTTGTCAAATACAAAGAATCCGTTGGTTGTGGCCAAAACATGATCTTCTCCGAATGCAGCTACACAGTTGGCATCGTTACCCTTGGTTGCTTTGTCAACAGAGTAGGCTTTCAAATTAGTACCTAAGTTGCTGCCATTCAACTCAACAATACCCATGATAGCACCTGTTTCTGCATCGCTGTTGCTTGCATCTTTCTTCTGGTTGCTTCCTGCGAGATAGAGCTTGCTGCCGTCAACAATCAAGTGGTTGTAGTCGCAGTTTGCTGCAGCCTTGCTGTCTTCAAGGGTCAATTTGTTGCCACTCAAGCTAGCAACTTCAATGTTGCCACCTACAGCCTTGTCGCCATAAGTATGGTATGAAACATAGAGCTTGCCATTAGCAGGCTGGATACATGTTGCAGACTCACCGTCCTTAGGGTCTTCTGAAGAAGCAATCAGGTCGAGCTTCTGGCTAGCAACTAACAGTGATGCATCACCCTTCCATTCATAACCATAGTTTCTGTTGTTCTCATCCTTGTATTCAACCAAATTGTTCTGAGTTGTCTTATCATAGTCGAGGTATGTTGCCTGGATAGAAAGACCCTCGAATGAACTCAACTCAGTAGAGCCATTGAAACTCTTGGTGAACTGGAACAGGAATGAAGCGTTTGTACCGCTTGTCAGGAAAGAGAGAATTCTTTCGTCACCATTGTTTACGAACTTATCCGCCTTGATGACTGCAACTGCATCGTTTTCAGCCAACTCAACCTGTCCCTGGTTGCTGTTATCTGTTACAAGGTTATTGACGTTCATGACATTCTTGTTGCCTAAGAGAATGTGGCAATTTCCGTTCAAGTTCAGAGTTGCATTGCCAGGGATGGTTTTGCCGTTCTCGTCTTTCTTCTGTGAACCATCATCATTCTTAGGGTTGTTTGTAACGTTGATGTAGTTAGCAGAAATATAAGCACCGTCATTAACATTCATGGTGCCTTCTACCTTGATAGCAGAATTAGCACCTGCAACCAAATCACCATCTACGTTAAGGTTCTGAGCCTTCAGGAAACCCTCGATGCCCAAGTCACCCTTGATGTTGACAGTACCATTATTGAAGATGTTAGCAGTGGTGTAAATATTTGCACCCTTCTCTATGTTCAACTCTGTAGCACGGATAGAACCTATGATGTGAGCTACTGCTGTAGAACCGAAAGTAATCTTCTGTGTAGGAGTGATAGACTTGTTCTTTTCATCAGCTGTAGTTTCGGCAATGGCTCCAAGACCTGTTGACAAATCCTTACCGGTTGTTGTAGAGGTACCTCTGAAGTCTGCGTATAAATTTCCGTTGATATTGATATTATCACCGGTAGCTACAAAATTATTCTTTGGACTTGTGCAATAAACTGTGTTGCCAGCTGGTATCATATCGCCACTACCTGTATACTTCAGTGTTGCGCTATTCTGCAATACGATGGTAGTGTTAGTCATGCTTGTAGTCTCATCATACTCTAAAGTAGAACCACTGTGGATGAAGATAGTAGCACCGTTAATGGTCTTGCCTGCAAAATTAAGAGTCTTCTTGCCGGCAATGAGATAGTTGCTATTTGTGAGGTCGGCAGCGTTGTTGAGCTGCTTTGTGTTTTCCTCAGTAGGAGCTTGTCCTGCTTGTGGAAAATTAGTTACACCGTTAGCTCTTGTTCCGAAGAACTTTCTAGCCTTAGCTGTACTGTTCTTGTAGTTTACAATACGGCTGTTGTCAATCTGCTGTGATGTAAGCATAATTGTAGTGATGTCAGCAGGCTTGATGGCCGGTGCTTCTGGAGTGGCAGGATCCGAAGAGCTGTCGCTACATGATGCGAAAACGAATGCTGCCAAACCTATAGCAGCAAGTTTAGAATTGAATACTTTCATATCTATTTAAGTTTAAATTGTAATTTCTTACTTTATGATTCTTTTTGTTCTATTAATCATCATTTTGCCTAAAATCTTTTACTAAATTTGCCTAACAAAGTAGTTTTTGCTTACTTTTAGGAGTTAACTAGTTAGCTCTTCGGGCTTTAGCCATCAATTAGACGGTGCAAATATAGTGTAATTATTTCAAACGAAACAGATTTTTCTGTTAAAGATGTTTAATATTAGCAAAGTTTAATAAACGGATAGCGACTCGTATGACTGTGAGCGATAACACAATGGTTGCTCTTCATACATGTTTCACGAGTTTCCCCGTTTGTCTCGATTTTTTTAAGCCTCCTTCAGACGTTCTATTTCTTCTTGCGACAAACCGGTGGCTTGAATTATTTGAGCGTCAGGAAGTCCCAAGGTCAGAAGGTTTCTGGCGATTTCTATACTCTTGCTCTGTTCGCCTTTCTCCATGCCTTTCTGGTAGCTGTCATCAATGAGGGTTCTTTCAACGCTTACGGAATCCCAGAATTTGTCGTAGGCCCAGAGCTCGGCATCAGTGAAACCGGAAATCTCCAGCTCTTCTACGGCTTTTCCAATCTCTGGATCATTAAGCAGGTCGGAAGGAATCTCCTTCGTATTGGAATTGATTTCCGTGAGGAAACGGAGCCACAGCACCATCATGCGCTTGTCGGCAATGGAATGTGGTGTGAACTTAGGGAGTTCTATGAAGGTGAAATGCAAACCTTCGATAACCTTATTGCTGTCCTTATCGTGCACGATGCGGTAGTTGTGGATGAAATCCGGAGTATCATGCGCAAAGATATCATTTATCAGGTTGAGAGAATACACAGGTTGGAGTTCACTGTATTTTCCTCCCTTTTTAGCCTGACTCACGTAGAGCTTGGAGGCATTGAACAATACTCGCTGCTGGAAGGCATCAGACCATTCCATCTGCATTTCCACGCAGAACTTTCTGCCTCTGACGTCGGTGCAGAGTACATCAACAATGGTATTCTTGCCCCCTTCGAGCTGGGGCACAAGTTCTGTTGGCAGATACTTGATTTCTTGTATCTGCTCCTCTTCGCTGAGTGGCAGGAGGGCGTTCAGAAGGCTGATCAGTCTTGCGGGATGATTGCCGAATATCTTCTTGAACGTGAGGTCTGCCTTAGGATCTAAGTACTTCATAATCATCTGTTTTAAAACTCTACCGCAAAGATACGACTTTATTTCCAAACCTGCAAGCTTTTTCCGGGATTTTTTATAAGAATAGATTTGGAATAAGGCTTACGTAAGGTTTGTTTAAGCCTAACGTAACAGTTAAATGAGCCTTAAACCAACTCCGTTTAAGGCTTAAATGAAACCGGAAAGAGGCTTCTTTAAAATTGAATTAGGGCTTTTTTGAAGTCTGGGGAAAATATTTTTTGAAATTTCCTGCAACCTTTTGCTCCTTTCTTTCGTCTAAATGCCAGAAATACGAACAATTTAAATATTGAAGGATTATGAAAAGTATTGGTTTGATGGTGGCTGGTGCCGCTATGTTCTTGGCTGCTGCTGGACTTTCTGCCTGCAGCTTTGATTCTACGGGTTCTACCGTGAAGGGAGATTTGAATTACGTGCAGGATGACTTGCGCCAGAAGCCTTTCAAGGCGATTGATGTGGAGGCTGTGGCTGACGTCTATTATACCCAGAATGATGGCGATAAATGCGATGTCCGGTTGGACTACTCTGCCATCAAGGACGCAAAGTTCCTGCAGCAGATGAAGGAGAAACTGAAGGTGGTGTATCGCAACGACGAGCTGGTTATCGGATACAACGGCAGACTGACCGTGCCTGCTTCCTGCAACTCTGAAAACAAGCGACTGAAGATTTATATCACCAGTCCTGACCTGGTGAAGGTGACACAGGAGGGTACGGGAAGCTTCCATGCCAAGACCATCAACAGCGACCGTTTCGCCATTGATAACGAAGGCGTAGGCTCTGTCTATATCGGAAAGATCCTTGCCAACAAGGTGACTGTAGACAACGAGGGAGTAGGCTCCGTGAATATCGATGACGTGGCTGGAGATAACATGACGGTTGATAATGAAGGCGTAGGCTCTGTGAAGATCACGAACGTTTCCATGGGAAGTCTGAAGGTGGACAACGAGGGCGTTGGCTCTGTGAACCTGGGATTCTTCAAGGGTGGCAGCCTGAATATCCTGAACGAAGGTGTAGGAAGCGTGAAAGCCAAGGTTGATTGCCAGTCTGTCCATGCAACATCGGAAGGAGTAGGCGGAATCAATCTGAGTGGCGTCACCCGTCAATACAGCAAGAAGAAAGACGGCATTGGAGGAATTTCGGATAACGGACTGACGGTAAGAAAATAACGTAAGTTATTGAAAATCAAAATAAAAAATGCAGGGGGAATAGGCGCACCGAAAATTCGGAAAATTTTCTGAATTTTCGGTGCGCTAAAC
>ERZ1034969.143-NODE-143-length-49384-cov-40.551075_pt1 | contig 49384 bp, 82 predicted proteins | sample MGYA00520624_ERZ1034969 | MGnify/ENA primary metagenome ERZ1034969 (study PRJEB33766, sample SAMN09781776) | gut metagenome | biome: gut microbiome | host: Homo sapiens | place: Madagascar | study: EMG produced TPA metagenomics assembly of the PRJNA485056 data...
AAAAATCAAGGGGTTTTGCAATTTTTATGAGAAAGTTTTCAGTTTTTTAACATATCGGCATTTTATTACGTCAATTCGTGAATTATCTGCATTCAAAAATCTATTATGTGCCGTATAGTATGGCATATCTTCGCATATCTTGGCGTATTTTCCCCAAAATTGGTGTAGTAGTTGGTGTAGTAGTTCTCACATCTGTGCCACTTTTGCAAACTCAGTTTTTATCATATCAGCGTCGATTGATGTGTATACATCGAGCGTAATTTGTACTGAGCTATGCCCCATTAGATATTGAACTGCCTTGATGTTCATGCCGCTGCTAACTTTTCTGGTACAAAAAGTGTGTCGAAGAACATGAGGCGTGAGATTTGGTAATTGGCACTCTGGGGAAAGACTGTTATACGCCTTTGCAATTTCTCTTAGTTCATATTCAATGTTCCAAGAGGTCTTTGGTGTTCCATTTGAATGAATTGAGATGAAACCACAATAACCATCGACCATCATCTCGTTTGTTTGTGGTCGACGATTGATAATAGCTTTAATCGCGCGATATGCTTCAGCACTCAATGGAATTGTCCGAAACCCAGCTTTTGATTTTGGATCTGTGATGTAGAGTTCTCCTTTTGAGGTTTTGATGAGTTGTTTATCAATTATAACTTCACGTTTTACAAAGTCAATGTCCGAAAGTGTTAACCCACAAAATTCACTTACGCGAATTCCAGTTTCATACAAAAATACGATGTCATCATAATACTTACGAAAGACTCGATCACATAAAACGAATTCAAGCAAATTAGAATACTGTTGTTCAGTTAATGCGACTCTTTTTTTAGTGTCGTTTTTTATAACTTCATTCAACTGAAAATCAAACGGATTCTTTAAAATCAAATCATCTTCTTGAGCCATTTTAAACGCAGCTTTTATCAGTGTTTTTATAGTTTTTATTGTACTGTATTTCAACCCATTCTGGCTCAAATCAATAATCAGTTGTTTTGCATCTGAAATTTTTACGTCAATAATTTTTGTATTACCGATAGACGTATTCTTCAACTTGTTTATTGTTGTATAATATGTCTTTAAACTCGATTTTTTTATTGATGTTTTCTTAAATTCGTAATATCTTATAAGAAACTGATATGTTGTTATTTTACCTCCTTCAAAATCCATCCCTTGAGAAATTATTTTATTGGCATTATTTTCTTTTTCTCGAAGAACTTTTAAATCTTTCGCATAAATTGTGTGACGTTTTCCAGTTTTATCAGTCCATCGATATTGATATATTCCATCCTTTCTTTGGCTTTCGCCGTCTTTTAAGACTTTACCTTTACTATCTTTACGTCTTTCCATAAATAGACTCCTTACATTTATTATAAAGAGCCTTGATGTGACACTATAAGTATACCACACCAAAGCTCTGATTTCAAATCGAATAAGACTGGTCTATGTATTTTTCAAGTGCTTTGCGTTTAATCAAACGTTTTGATCCAACCCACAGCACAAGCTGCTTGTCGTCCTTATCTGTGATTTCTCTTAGTTTATGTGTGCCGATATTAGAGTATGCAGCAGCTTCTTCTACAGTAAGCGTAGTCTTTTCCCAAATCGGGACTTCTTTCATTCAATCACCTCTTCCATCTTTTCTGCTCCGTATTTCGCCACACATACATTATATAAGAGCATAGCACGGGTCATAAGACCAACACCTCCAATTCGAGGGGTCACTTTGATATCTTCCATCTCATAAACAGCGTCAGCACAGTCGCCGTGCTGCTTGCCGTTTTCGTCATAGTTGATACCAACATCGATACATACTTCAACCCGACCAAGACCAAGCGGCGTGATAAAATTACGTTTTCCAACTGCAGAGATGACCACATCGACCATATCCATTGCAAGAGCCGTGCACTTCATAAAACTTCCACTGCTATTTACAGAGATCACATTACAATGCCGCTTAATCAGCATATCGACCAACGGACGACCTACGATATTAGATTGACCACACACAAGCACATTCTTGCCATCCAGATTGTAACCGATGGAGTCAAAAATCTTCATAACGCCCAGCGGAGTGCACGGCTGAAATTTAGATGTAGAATTAAAACCATCAACGTCAACCGCGTCTGGAATGCAGATATTTTGGGGGTTTATATGTTTTGGCAGCGGAAGCTGAACAATGATACCGTCCACATCTTCCCAGTTATAATATTCCAGTATCTTGTTATTTAATTCATCCTCCGTAATATTTTCCGGCAGTTTGATAAGTTTTGCTTCGATTCCAACCTCTTCACAGTCACGCAGCTTTCCACGGATATAAGCATTGGATGCAGGGTTGTCCCCTACTTGATAAATATATAAAACAGGAGCGTAGCCATCTTCTGCGATAATATTCTTGATTTTATTTTTGATATCTTGTGCAATAGATTTGCAATCAATAATCATTGTGAACCTCCTTTATAAGAATTCAAGTTTTATAAAATTGCTTTGTAGCCAAGATCTTTTAGACACTGGCAATATCCACGAACGCCGTCTGACCCTACTTTATAAATAGAGCCAACGTACTTTTTGTCTTTATCAAAAAACTCAATTCGCCATTTCCCATCACGAATATATTTAGCCCTATAAAAGTCAAAGTCTTTCATCGATGTTCTCCTTTATACTCACTACTACTACTATATAGAATATTTCGCAGCTGATTGATAAAACAATCCACAACGCATTCACTGCAATCTAAATTAGCCGTACACATGCCACAGCTATCAGTATAATGGTGCAGTAGATCTTCGATTGATCTTTTATAATATTCTGTTTGGTCTTTATAAAACCCTAATTCTTCCATAAAAATCACCTCGTTACTGTGCTAACTCCGTTATTCTTAATCTGCCCTTTCTGTGCATGGATAATCACAGAGTCAGCATTAACAGTATTGGTTGACTTATATTCGATATACGGAGTATTGCTATCGTATACAATCTGTACATGGCCTTTGATATTCATATAAGTGCCATTGCAAAGAACCGTAAGCATCTCGTAATTTTCTGCTGGGATATTAGATGCCATAGTAGATGTATATCCGTAGATGCCCGGTTCCAATTCTTCAATAGTGGCAGTCCACTCAATCGGATTATAATGACGATAGATACCGTCGCCAATCGCCCATACAAAATATCCAACAACAAGAGTAATGAGCACACCGACTGTCAAAAACAAGATCTTTTCTCCAAGAGTGAGTTTTTCGTTATTACCATCCAAATTCAACACCACTTTCGTTTACAATATAGATGCCGTTGTCTTTCATATACTCAATAAATTCTTCATGTGGTAATTTATGAGCAAGCTCACAAATAGTGTAGTTATTTCTGCCCTTTACCCACTTTGTTTCTTTACGCAAGCAAGACCATTGATGTACACGAAATTCTTTGCAATGCCATTTTAAATGAAAGGTATCCGTACACAAATCGCAAATTGGTATCTCTACATAGAAGTCACCAGGATAGCGTTTTCTTCGCCACCACTCCATGTCATAGAATATAATACCATAGAGTTCAGGATAATCTTCAAATCCATGTTCTCTAAGATAAGCAAACCCTAATCCATTGATGGTCCATTTTGGCGACCTTGGAACTGTATACCGAAGCTGCGATTCTGTATGCGAGATACAGGCATTGTTATATTTTCCATCGATGCCCATAATGTACCAGTCTGATCTATAATAGCCTATTTGTTTAGTCACAACTAATCACCTCCCCCGTATCATCACCCAACGGCCACGTGCATCCATAAAACGTTCCCAAATTTTCGATTTTAAAATAGTACCATTTTTTCGTCACGTAGTCATAAATACTGTAGCAAGTGCAACGGCCATCCGGCCAATGGTTCTTTTTAATGGCTTCAATATCAAGTTCTAAAAATCGTTTGATCTCGGATAATTTATATGAAGCAAAAATATAATCCCATGGGCCACGCCAATGGATAAACCACATGTGCTCTACGAAGTTCGGCCATTCTACAGAAAATCGTTCGACTGGTTTACTTCTGCTAAAATTCTTATATTGAAGAAAATAGTTGCTGATACCGTGTACACCAGTCCAATAATGGTCTTTAGTGCAGATGAAATGAGAATAGCTTTCCCATTCTGGATTTTGTATTTCCCAGTGATTCTTTTCAATTGAAAGTCTATCGTCCATTCAATCTACCTCATAAAAGTCTAGTTTTACCGTATTATTTTCTAATTTTTATAGCGATGATACGTTATTTATTTACCGTTCGGAACTGTTTCTCCATAAAGTCGTCCCATTTCATACCGAGAGGATTACCGTCAACATCCACACAGTTGCCATCATCATCACAATAAACAGCAGGCTCTGTTGGCTTGCCATAAAATGGGATAGATTCCTTTGGAACAATTTGAATTTCTTTGTTAGGATCATAATTGAAATCGTGAGTTCCATCGCAAGCTACGACATCTCCATCCGGCATTATGTAAACCGGCTTGAAGAACTTCTTGTTTGGATTATTTGATGTGTCAAAAGAGACTCCCACAATCTCATACTTGTCCCATATTGGATTTCCTACACTCGTATTCTTTGTTAGCGATTTTTTCCTGCTCATGTAAATCAAGTCCTTTCAGCCAGTAAGATGGACATTCATAAATTTTTTCGAGGGTGTTTGCATCGCAAAAGTGCTCTCGATCTCTTTTGTTGTAATCGTAATATCCGATAAATGAATTACCATAATCGCTTATTACAAGGTTATCTTTTAAAAGAATCGGACGCTCATCCATGACCTTGACCCAGCCAAAGAAATTTTTGCAAGATTCAGTACAGCAATTTCCTAGCTGCTTCCTATAAGCGCATACTTCTTTATGTAAACATTTACTGCAAATAGCCATTTTTTCTCGCTTTCCAACAGAAATTCTCTGCCCAATCATAAAATAGTTTTGGAATGTCTCGTACACAAGAAACAACTTCCTGAAGTAAGGTGTTACTAGTTTTGTCTTCATGAGGTTCTTTATAAATACATTCCCATTTATACTCCCAGAGTTCAACTGTATTGTCGTCTTGTGTACTGATTTTCACAAAAATAGAACGAAGCTTGTCGTTTACACTTACGGAAGCATGACAATTTTCTTGTTTGAGAGGCCACTCATTTATTTTTGCAAATAAATCAAATGCCCTATCGACTGCCATTTCGAATAATGGCTGCTCATCAGAGCACATACATATTTGTTTTATATCCCCATCATGTAAAAGATTTAGTTCCCAAACTTCCATTACGTTCACCACACTTTAAATCATACATTTTATTCATCAAAAATCTTATTTCTAGGCATTATATTAAGCTCAAGATTCGGCACCATACTAACAGTACAACCGCATTCAGGGCATTTAGTTTGATAAAGAAAAACATACCCACATGAATTAACCTCTATCACACCATCTGCATCAGACCAAAATTCACAACCGCAATCACATAAAAATTTATAAGCCAGTTTTTCTGGTTCTTTTTTATGTTTGATAATTTTAATTGCCATTATTCTTCTCCTTCGCTCAAACTCTTTAAAACTTCCTGAATCCTATAATACCTACCAAGCGGTGTTTCAAAAATAGACCTCAGCCATTCAAAGAAGGTCTGCTTGCCAAATACTTCATTATAATCTGCAATATCAATTTGCTTTGCGGTTTCACCACATTCAGGACAAGCGTATCGCAACTCAAAATTGGCAGCTATAGCATAATAGTCCTTATAGATTGAGTCGAATGTATCGCCAGCATAAAAATCACAATGACAATGAGGGCACTTAAATTCAACTGCAAATTTATGAGATTCTTGCTCGTGGCCGTGCTTTACAATCTTTGTATCCATACTTACACCTTAATCTGTAAACACAAATGGGACACCAAAAAAGTTCTCCCCAATAATCATATTTTCTTCAGATAAAGCAACCTTGATAACTTCATCGTCAGTATGCGTTTCATCATATTCTGCTGTATCGCAGACTTTATACATTTTGCCGTCTTTATTCTGAAGTAGCATTCCATTACAAAGTTTTAATGGAGCTGTTTTCTTTTCTTCTCGAATATGTGCTTTCATATATTTATTCCTCCCACCCACCACTACTATTAGAGTTATTCGTTGTCTAAAACATTAAGCATCATTGTGCCCTCTGCGCAACTTCCTTTAATTTGAATTCGGCAAGGAAGGTTTGGAATATCATTAGCGTTATCGGCAAGTTCGTACTCCCACCAGTAATCCATTTCCCATCCGTTTTCGCTCATATCAATATTCTGATAGCCAAGTTTTTCAAGGATATTTCCTACTTGATAAAGGGAAATTCGTTCAAAACTTAGATCAAGAATCTCTTCTCTATCTGCTTTGCCTACCCATCCAATAATATTAGTAGCTATCGGAAATAAAATATCCGTGTCTTCATCGTATCCATTTTTGCCTGCGTATGCCATAGAATCACTTCTTCCGTAAAATTTTCCTTTTAATCGAGAATCACTGTGTCGTTCGGCCAGTTACCGGTCATTTCATACCACGCTATCTGAAGTGCGTTCTCGTTTTCCTTCATGCTCATTTTAACAAGGTTATAGATTTCTTCGTCCAGTGGCTTTTTAAAAGTCCATCCCTCATCCACAATCCCCATATCTTCAAGGCACTTACAGTAGCCAGTAATCTCGTTATAAAAAATATGGTCATATTCTTCAAGGAGAGTATGTCCATCAAACAGTTTTACTTGCCAAGCTATTCCAAACGGAGCTTCTTTCTCGGCATGAGATTCGACAGTGTAATACTTCATTATGTAATCTCCTTACTTAATACCGTACTTAGCCTTAACCTTCTTCAAGATCTCACTCTTATTATGGTAATCATCGCGAGCTGCCTGATAAGCGGTCATCTTCTCAGCCAGAACACGCTTTGCTTCAGCTTCTGCAACGTCGGCATCTGCCAACTCCTTATTTAGAACAAAACCACTCGTCTTGATGCCGTCAATAAAACCATCCATGCGATCCTTCTTTACACTCTTCTCGCCCATTGCACCAGTATCAGTGTTGAACATCTTCACAATAGAATCCTCGACACCGGCGATATTGTAAACGTAAAAATACTTAGCCATAATTTAGTCCTCCTCAACTTTTTCAAATTTATAAATAGTGTTCTCAGTTTGAACAATAACATTCTTCTTATTGTCAGAGATGTAATAGTCAGTGACACAAGACGTATGCATTGCGCCGGGATAGTCGTGCTCTTCGTTATCTTTGATGTACCGGAAACCAGCAGACTCATCGACCTTCAGACGCACAATCTTCATGATCATACCAATCCAAGTAGGATACCAGCCATCGTTTCGAGTACGACCGGTTACCAGCGAGATTGCATTCACCAGCTTGTACTGATTCTCCATAATCTCATCATCGATCGGATTTTTGTGAGTCAGTGCAGCATTCGGCATCTTCTCAATCGTGCGAGTCAAGAGATGCATAAAGTGCATAAATGAATCATGACTCTCTTCTCCGATATTGATTTCAGAATACTTGCCCATCCGATACAAGAGTTCTGACGTGTCAATCGTCTTTCCCATGATTCCCTCCTTACTGTTTTCCGGTAGACCCAAAACCACCTGCTCCTCGCTCAGTTTCGTCCAATTCGGAAACTTCTTCAAAATCAGCCTGCCAGAACGGTACTACTGCCATTTGAGCAATACGATCGCCATGAGTAATCATCTGAGGGATGTTGGAGTGATTATGTAGTGCAACGATATACTCTCCACGGTAATCTTGATCGCAAATGCCCGTTTTGTTCGCAGGAGCAAGTCCCTGCTTGGTCGCCATACCACTGCGAGCATAGATAGCGACATACCAGCCTTCCGGTGGAGCCATCCGCAGACCGGTATGTACCTTAACGGTCTCATGTGGCTGAATCATGATGCAACGGTCACCATTCTTGTTTACCATCGTTGCGTCATCAAAACCGATATAGGCATATAGGTCTGCACAAGCAGCATTTTTAGAACCATAAGTCGGTAGATGAGCATCTTCGTGAAGTTTATTGATTTTAATGTTTGGATGGTAAGGCGTAGTACTCTGCATAGAGCCAAAATCACTAAAATTCATATTATTTTCCTTTCTCTTCTGGAGCCCACCAAAGGACTGGTCTTCGTAAAGCAAAACTCTTATTACAGCCGATTACACGTTGATTGGAACTCCCCATGTACGGCAAAGAGATATCTCGTTTAGATTCGATATATGGGCCATCAACTAACACGTTTATGTTTCGAATAATTGTTACCGTTGTCGGAATAGTTTGATATTTCAATTCTTCTGCCGCCTGTTGAATCAACTCTTCCCATGTATATCCAGTCCACATCCAAATGTCTTTGCTTTCTTCAAACTCGTGTCTGACTCTTATTAGAATTTTGTAAATCATCTCCCTGTTCTCTGGATACAGTGGGTCTCCACCAGTAAGCGTAAGCCCCTGAATATAATCAGGTCGAAGTAAATCTACAATTTTATCAAGCGTTTCATCTGTGAATGGCTGACCACCATTCGGGTCCCATGTGGTAGGATTCTGACAGCCGGGGCAATGATGCGTACAACCCTGCACGAACAATGTGACACGCACCCCTTCGCCATTCGCTATATCACATGGAACGATTTTAGCGTAGTTCATTCATACACCTTCTCTTCCATCTTTGCGCCACAATAAGGGCAATATCTAAAAGGCTTATATTTTTCAGAACCCAAACAAGGCGTCTCACGCGGATAGAAGAAATCCTCATAGAACTGTTCACCGCAGTTAGAACAGCAATATACTGAATCTTCTTCATCATCACACGGCCAATGGGTCCAGTGTGCAATGGCACGAACTGTATTAGGTTCTGCTTTCGGAAGCATCAGTAGGTCTTCGCGTTCTTCTGCTAGAAAATCGGAATAATCATCGCGCTCGTCATAAAAGCGCATGTGCTTTAGGCCACTATCAATCTCATTTAGCAAAGGAGTGATGTCTGCCCATTGGGCATTTTCAGGAATGTATTTTGCCATCTCAAATTACCTTCGTCCATAAACTCGCACATACGATGATAAAAATATTTAGTGCGATGACTGTCCGTTTTACGTATTTGAGCTTCACGTGATACATTACGGTATTACACAAGAAATCGTACAAAATTTCCTCGGAGCGGATGATTGACGCTGTAAGAATTAAAATGATATACGATTTAACAAGCAGCCAAGAAATACTAACAAGCATTTTTATGTCACTTCCTTTCTAATAAAAGCGGAATTTTAGTTATCGTCTTCTAGTGGTCTCCAACAATCTGGCTTTTTAATCTCATCACAGTCATGGTTAAACCACCGACCATCAAACGAGATAAATCCGACTGATGTATGGCCGTCTTTGAATTTCACTTCAACGTCATCAGAGCACATCACAGATGGACTTACATATGGAGTTTCGCTAGACACCTTGCGCCAGCGTTTATTGTCGTCTTCCGGCCAATCAATCTTATGACCGCACTGACCGCAAAAGTTGTTACGAGCGCCGTCTTCATTATAAAGGTACTCGCCGCTGCCACAATACTGACAAATGATAATACCATCTTCTGCAAAAGGATCGTTAATCATTCTTTAGCCTCAATTTCCTTCCATCCAATGAAATCACAAATACAAAGCTTCTCTGGGTCACACCGATGAAGCAGGAATTTATTCTGTCCAGAAAGCCTAGAACCGCCAGATAGTTCTGCTACCTTATATTTATCTTCAAACATTCCAGAAAGGCTCCATTGTTCAGTAGCAGATAGATTCACATCATGTTTAATGACATCGCGACCACATCCACGGCATTTATAGATTTTTACATATTTCTTTTCCATATCAATCTACCTCAGTACCCTTATCATCGTAAGTGTCGTTTTTCATATCATCAAAGAAAGATTCATAATCAAACCACTTATCCTCAAGAATATTGCCAATGATTTTTACTGTACTGCCCCAACCTTTAGTTGCAACACGGACGTATTTCCCCTTCATACCCTCGTACGTACTACAGCCAACCGTATCCATAATCCGCATGATGGCCTCAATGCCGGAAGCATAACCTTTAAAGTTTTTTGCTCCTACATATCCTTTACCAAGAACATAGCCTCCATAGCAAACGCCCCATCCATGACCATCCAACGTCAAATCAGAAGTCAAAACTCCATGATCGGCCATGCCAAGGCTAACATTCTCGATTTGCGCATTTCGGATCTCGTATCCTTCGGCTTCAAGCAGCTTTTCCGTCCACTTCTTCATTTTGCCTCCTGTTATTTAGCGTATCTACGCTATAATTTTAATGAAATTCTACGGTAAAACGGCACTTTTATCAGGAACAGGCATTATACAAAGATTTCGCAATGGAACGCCATTTACCTTATCGATTTGGTGAGACACCGTTCCATACATTTCACCGTTTTTGTTTTCAGACCAGTGATATGTTGCTGTTCTTTCTATTTCGTAATAAGTATCGTCCCCAATTATCTCGCAGGACGCCCATTTGTCGGTTTCTACAAGAAGCAAGTATTTACCAGGCAAATTGAATGGAGGTTCAATATGAGAATAATAATTAACTGTATCTTCCATAATTAAGCACTCCAATAATCAATGTATAAAAGTTTTACGCTCATTTCTGGATTGACGGCTTTTAGAGGATTTTCTTTATGAAATTTATCCTGTACAGTTCTCAATGCTTCATCTTCGTTTCCAGCGGGAAGTTCACAGTAATAAACCCATCGACTTCCATCGCTTTCTAGGTAGGATAAACTTACGCCATAAATATGAGTCTGTCCGTGTCTCATAGCGAACCCCACTTTTCACGGCCACAGGTATCACAGACGAAGTGCCACTTATCATGCCAACTGTGATTGCTGTCATAGAGCATTATTCCGCCACATCGGCTGCATTCGGGAAGGAACCAGCGACATAGATGCTTCAAAAATTTAAGAATCATCCTGTTCCCTCCTCTCGACAATACCAGCGTGCTCCATAATCTCGAAGAAGTCATTCATAAGAGCTTCGGCCATTTTTCCAGAAATATCAGGAAGCCGTAAACCAAAATCATCGAATGCACAATGTAAGCATCCCCACGGAGTCAGAACATATCTTTCGTTGTCATCTTCAGGATCGATGTTTTCGTAAACAATATTTTCGTCTTCCATCTTAACCACCTACCTTTTCTGTGCTCTGAACCATGCAACTCATACCAGGATGAGATTTTTCAAAGCGATAATGTGCTTTATTCATAGCATCATTCTGATCCTGTGCTTTAACCATATATGTATTGAATGCTTGATGCCCATCATCGTAGTACATTACTTCAACAGACCAATAATCCATATAGCTCCTTTCATGCCACCACACCCACCCTGCTAATTATTTACTTACCTCGACTATCCTTGATGAATCGTTCCAATAGGACCAGAATTAGCCAGATACCAGTTGCTACCTTGATAGTAAACGTGATATTCAGAAGCTTAAAAATCAGCCAGATGATACCAATCGTGATAACCCACGATGTAAAATATGTAGCGGTAAGGATTAGAATGATTCCCAGAAAAGAACCAAGAGCCTTGAAAAATTCATTCCATGCGTTTATGTTAATCACCTTCTTCATAGTCGTCCTCAACATGGACATGAGCAAGCTTTACATCCATATTTGTAGAGCAAGACATCAACTTTCCCGTTTCGACCGAAACCGCATTATAGTCACCAATTTTATCGGTCTTCATAAGTAGAACTCCTTCTATATAAAATGGAGCCCCACGTTCCAAATCACAGAAGTGTAATGGAATTTTGTTTTTGAAAATTTTCATTTTATAAAGCCTCGTTTACTCGCCCTTGGTAACGACCGTATCAGCGCCCTGAACGGTAATCCAGCCATGCTTCAAACGAGCTTCTGCTTCCTTCATCTGAATCAGCTCAGGAGTAATAGACTCGGAGAGTACCTTATTTGCATCAGCCTCGGCCTGTGCCTCAATCATCTTAACGTCAGCTTCGGTCTGTGCCTTAACCTTGTCAGTTTCTGCCTGAGCCAGAGCTGTCTGCTTATTCAGCTCTGCAATCTCTGCATCCTGTTTTGCCTGTTCCTTGGCACGAATCTTCTGCATCAGAGTATCGTCAGGCTGTGCATCAACAATCAGGGCAGAAGAAACATTGATACCGTATTCTGCGGTCAGCTTCTCATTCAGATAGTTGGTGATTGCGGTATTAACGCCTGCACGGTCATCGGAGTAAATCTGCATGACACTGAACTGAGGAGTAACTTCCTTGACGTAAGCGATAATATCGTTCTGGATCTTGCTCTCCATCAGGCTCTCTCCGTCCATACCACCAAACTTGGTATACAGCTCAACAACATGCTCCGGCAGGAAGTTATAGTTCACAGTCAGGTTGATTGCAATCGTACCGCCGTTAGCAGGAGCGTCGATGTGCCAATCTGCGTGTTCCTTTGTGCCATAGTCGGACGGAGAGTTAGAGAATACCACTCGCTGCTGAGTAATCGGGAACTCAGACACATGCTTCAAAGGACTCATAAAGTGCCAGCCCTGGGAAATGGTCTGCTGTTCAACCCCCTTTGCGGAGTAAACAACACCAACATAACCGGTATGTACTCGCTCGGTGCAAAGCACCGCACCAACTGCAATGAGGAATGCAACAAAAATTGCCATAAATTTCTTCATAAATATCTCCTTAATCTTTATAGTTATCTTTCAGAATGTAATAGGCGATAACCCATATAATCACGAAGAAAACAATGATTTCTTTCATAAATAATCCCACCAACCCACCACTTATGCTTTATTTAGTTATCGCTCAAATGAACAACTCGATCTCGAATCTCCTGAGTGCGCCCCTGATTCCAGAAATTACTTCCAATATACCCGCAAGTACGACGGGCAACATTCATTTTCTTCTGGTCACGGTTACCACAGTTCGGGCACTCCCATACTAATTTTCCGTTATCATCCACAATCTTGATCTCGCCGTCGTAGCCGCAGACCTGACAGTAATCAGACTTAGTATTCAGTTCTGCATACATGATGTTGTCGTATATGAACTGCAGCACGCTCATCACGGCAGGAATATTCTGCTGCATATTTGGGACTTCCACATAGCTCAAGCAACCGCCAGGAGACAGCTTTTGGAACTCGCTCTCGAACTTCAGTTTAGTGAAAGCATCAATATGCTCACGAACATTTACATGATAGCTATTGGTGATGTAATCATGGTCGGTCACATCAGGGATAATCCCGAACCGCTTTTGCAGGCACTTGGCAAACTTGTAGGTTGTGGATTCCAGCGGAGTACCATATACCGAGTAATCAATATTTTCAGCAGCTTTCCACTCATTACACTTATCATTCATATGTTGCATAATTTCGAGAGCAAAAGGTTTAGCATCGGGGTCAGTGTGGCTCTTGCCGGTCATATACTTTACGCACTCATACAGACCTGCGTAACCGAGGCTGATGGTGGAGTAGCCGCCGAAGAGCAGCTTATCAATCTTTTCTCCCTTTTTCAAACGAGCCAATGCGCCATACTGCCAATGGATAGGGCTCATATCGCTAGGAGTTCCAAGCAACCGTTTATGTCGAGCCTGCAAAGCGCGATGGCAAAGATCAAGACGCTCATCAAAGATTCTCCAGAATTCATCGAAGTTCTTTTTAGAACTACAGGCCACATCTACAAGATTGATGGTAACCACACCCTGATTAAAGCGGCCATAATATTTTTGACCCTTTACCCAATTTCCTGCATTAGCAACATTTTCAGTAGTACGGTCAGGAGTTAGGAAGCTGCGGCACCCCATACTCGTCCACACGCCACCCTTGAGCTCGAGCATCTTCTTCTCAGAGATGTAATCGGGCACCATCCGCTTGGCAGTGCACTTGGCAGCCAATTCGGTCAGGTAATAATAAGGAGTGCCGGGGCGGATGTTGTCCTCTTCCAGCACATAGATCAGTTTGGGGAAGGCAGGGGTGATCCATGCGCCAACCTCGTTCTTAACACCTTGAATGCGTTGCTTCAAAGTTTCCTCAATGATAACAGCCAAGTCATCACGAGTCTGTCCTTCAGGAACTTCATCTAAATACATGAATACGGTAATGAAAGGAGCCTGACCGTTGGTAGTCATCAGCGTAATCACCTGATACTGGATAGTCTGTACACCACGAGCGATTTCTTTTCGGAGTCTCTTTTCAACGATTCTATCAATAGTCTCCTGCTCAGGCATTTTCGGAATCTCATCATTCTGAACCATCTCGTAGAATTCTTCATGAACTTCCTTGCCAATCTTCTTACGGGAAACATCCACAAAGGGAGCGAGGTGAGACAACGTGATACTCTGACCACCATATTGATTAGAAGCTACCTGAGCAATAATCTGCGTAGCAATGTTACAAGCAGTGGAGAAACTGTGCGGTTTCTCGATATATGTACCAGAGATAACTGTGCCATTCTGAAGCATATCCTCCAGATTAACTAGATTGCAATTGTGCATATGCTGGGCAAAATAGTCCTCATCATGGAAATGAATTAACCCATCTTTATGTGCCTTGACAATCTCCGGGTCAAGAAGAAGCCTCTCGGTCAAGTCCTTTGAAACCTCACCTGCCATATAGTCACGCTGGACACTGTTCACGGTAGGGTTCTTATTACTATTCTCCTGATTGATGGCATCATTTTGCGCATCAATAATTTCAAGGATGCTTGCATTTGTCTTTTCTTTGTCACGAATTTCCTGCCGAAGTTCTCGATAATGACTATACGCCTCGGCAACATCAGTGAACGGACTATTCTTCAGACTATCAACCACGATATCCTGAATCTGCTCAACTGACAGGATGTCCGGCATATCAGCAATGTAGTCAGCAATCGCATTGGACACACGAGCATCGATTCCGCCCGGAGTGCATGTCATCGCCTTCTCAATCGCATTTACAATCTTACTTTTATCAAAAGGAACTTTCGTTCCATCGCGTTTAATCACATACTCCATGCAATCACTCCTTTAAATTCTAAGGACGACCTTAGAAAACCAAAATGTCATTATCATAGCTAGGAGCATCAACGCTACCAGCGGATATTCCCAGTTGTATCTCATTTATGTAAACCTCTTAAAACTTGACTTCATCGGCATAGACTTTAGAGTTCAGCATCGAATGGTCAACCTTATTAACTCCTTTGTTATTCGGAGACATAGTATCATTATGAACACTCGGAACCACGGCAGTCTCAATATTTGGAGTGTGAATCTCGGGTCGAAAAACCAAATCATCAGTATAGTCAGGTTTTGCATGACGAGGAACATACCGAACGCATTCGTTTACCGTCTTTCCAATAGTAGGAATATATACGTCTCCGTAATCCGACATCGTAGTTAGCTTGTCAGTAACCTCGTTAGAAACTTTCTTGAGCGTATCTACGACACTCTCAGCAGCCTTCTGCTGTTCCTCTAAAAGCCGGATTTTATAGTCCAAATAATAACGTGCCTTCATTAAATCTTGAAGCGGAGAATTGCCATCTTTGTGCCCTGCTCGGCTTAAATACTTACCAACATTCCAAAGATAAGCATCCTCGTCTAATTGCCACTCTCGCAGCACTTTAATTGCTTCATAAGGATTGTCTGCACCGCCGTAATGAGCCGGGTGCTCGACATTCTTTTTTATTTCGTCAAGTGTTTCCATCAACGACCTCCTTGTTTTTTTCAATAGGCTTATAAATATCTGCCAGCTTCGGATGACGGCCACAGCAGCCACGACCTTCTGGGCAGAACGGATACTTAGGATTAGCCTCACAGGAAGGAACCATCCAGTTTGCCACTTCAGGACAAACCTGTGCAACTTCCTTCTTCATTTCTGTAAACATCTCGCGGATTTCTTTTTGAGCCCTGGAGCAAAGCCGCAGATGACTCATTTCAATCAAAGCACGAGCGTTCATCGTAATGTAAAACTCTGTACAGCAAGCATTTGGCAGAACTGCACGGGCGTCTTCGTTTTTGGCGTTGTGATACTTCTTGAGAATCTGATAATCGGTATCAATGTCCGACATCATATTATCGAAAACATCAGCATCTTCACCGGTAAACGGGTTCACATACTTGAATCCATCCTCGCTGCAATAACGCTGGCTGCGGCAGCTCATGCTAATATGTCGATGACGACTAATCTGTGCCAGAAGTGCTCGGCTTACATCTTTGACGTAGAACGTAAAGTTGATGTGCTCAAGCACAGAATAGTGACCGCTTGCCTTACATCCCTTGGCAATCTTATAATCGTCAGTCATTGAAGAATCGTAACAAATACTCGCAGCTTCCTCCACAATATCTAAAGGATTCTTATCACTTGTAGGAACAACTCGCTGTGTGTACGCAATCAAATCAACAGTCATTCAACTCTCCTTAATATTCGTCCTGCCAGTTTTCAGGAATGTCGTTCTCACCAATTACAATACAATTTTTAGGTGCGACATTTAAAGTGTACTGACCATCTTGAACTTTAATCATTACATTCATAATGGCGACAACTTTATGAATACTCCAAAGAACTCCGCGACCTTTTCGAGTTCTAGCTCTAAGCACCGTATCGCCAACATGAATCTCTCTATTAAGAATATCAGTTACCATTTATTCCTCCATTACTTTAGAAGTGCAAACTTAAACCAATCTGGGAAATTGGATACTGCAATCCCATATTTGATAAGACAAGACAGCAACCACAGCGCAATCATGATTCCGACCGCAATAAGATAATCCTTGAAAATCTTAACGAAAGCGATCCACATCTTAATCCTGTCTCTCATTTACCTCACCTCTTTCAATCAACTCATCCACGGTAACCTCTCCACAGAGAACCTGTTTAAGCTGCTCTTCTGACAACTGATATGTAATCGGCTCTCCACACTCAGTCGGATATCGAGCCAAGGTTCTGTAATATTCCGCAAGGGCTCGTTCCTTACGACCCTGCTCACGATGGTCAATACCAATCATATCGCCCCACCTCCTTCCTCAAGTTTTTCTCTCTTACCAGTCACGACATATACATCATCTTCGAGATCTTCTTTTGGAATCATGACAATGTTTAGCATTTTTCTGAATGATTCGTTATCAGTTACGATAAAATAAAAAAATTCAGTTTCTGAAACTACTTCATATGTAGTCCCTCTTTGAAGCCGAACGGTTTCATCTATGCCAACATCGGCATAATAGTCCGTCCTGAAGTACATCCTCATTAGGACTCCTTGTAGGGCTCCATATCACCCTTCCAAATCTGGAAATAAGGATGTGCATCAATGCCGTAGACCTGACCCTTCATACCGGTACTGGTAATTTTGTAAGGCTTTCCATCCTCAAGGCTATTGATAAAGTCCTGATACTGAGGACTCATCTTAAAGAAGTCTTTCTTGCCCTGAATCCTCTTTACTTTAATAGTGACCTCATCACCAATCTTAGGTTCCCACTCTTCAACTGGCATTCCAGCCAGAAAGTCTGGACCACCCGCCTTCTTAATTCTCCGGGCAAGAATGCGTGCCTTACGCTGCTCTCTGCGCCGGTCTTCTCGATTCATCGAATTACTCATATTCTGTTCCTTTCAGCTTATCAAAGTAGGGATCGCCGTCTCGCTTCTCTAATAAGTTGAGCTCCCCGGCGGAGCCTACAGAATACAAACGAAAATTTTTAAAAATCTCAGCACCTTTAATAGTGGCTAGAGATGTAATTATGTACAATATATTGTGTTCTTCTGTACCATCCGTAAGTTGAACTTCAAGTCGTTCTTTCTTTGGGATGGCTAGTTTTTTAAAATCATTCATTTTGGCATTATGTATGCTTTCTCATTTTTCCGATAGCAATCAAAAATACGTGCGACAACATCGTAGCATCTACTCTCAGAGTCATAACTACCAAGGATAATTCCGCGCTCGCCCATACCTTGCCTTGCGTAAACATTAAGGTTTGCGGTATCAATGATTGCCATACGGTCAAGATTTATAATTTCTCCGCCTTGCGTTAAAAGTAGCATTTTAAACACCTCACAAATCGGCAAGCTGTGCAGGAGACCAGATATCTGGAATATCCCAATCTTCTTCCGATTTCCCATTATAAATTCCGTAGAAATATCCTTCGGACGGTACATAGACGATTCGTTGCCAGCCATTCATTCCGTGTGACACCTTTGGCTCAAAATCACGAGTCAAAATTCTACGTCCACCACTACTATAAGCAGATGCCTTTGTAGGAACTTCGACACATTTGTTATCCAGAATCCGAAGAATGTGCTTAATGGACTTCTTGGAAAGATTCATACCAGCCCCTCCCGTTCAGCTTTCCATTGAGTATACTTATCATAAGCAATCTTTTGAGCAAGTTCTCTATTCTCAGCAGTTACATAAATAGTCCATACCATTCCCTTATCGTAAGAAGCCGAATCAAAATAACCAGATTCCCACTCTTTGTCTTTAATATCTTCAACATCTCTATTAGAATGGATTACGAGCCAGTTTTTATTTTTTTCGTAGTAATAAACCTTCCAAACGCCAATCGGATTTATGATACAATCCTCATACTCTTCGACATTACCGTCGTAGGCCGCAGCGATTCTTTCTGCTTTTTCTTTATCTTCAGTGATAGTAATAATCCGATAATCTGAATATTCACCTTCGGTTACTGCGTAATAAGTCTTCATAATCTTCTCCTTAACCGTAGCTTACTTCATTCTTATCATTTCTGCCCATCCAATAAAAGGAATCTTTTAACTTATTTTTAGGCATGATTCACTCCATCTTTGCTCCACACATCGGGCAAAATGGCGTTTTGAGGCTACACGGGTTCACCTCTCTACATTCTGGGTTCGAGCAACGGGTTGCTGGTTCACACCATGAGTTTTTCCCGGCACAGCCCACATAGGAGCCTGGAATTTCCTCCCAGTGTGCCACCGGCCGCAACGTTTCTGGGTCGATAGTTGGAGTGTTCCGCAAAGTTCGTAAAGCTGCGTTACAAATCTGCCTACTAAAACTCATTTCATACGTGTTACTTGTTATAGGATTTTCACAAAGAAGATTTAAGTAAGATTCAAATTCCTTTTCGGCCTTATTTGAGTCAATCAATCTAACATCAGCCATAAGACACCTCATTCTTGTCATCTCTAAATCTCACAAAGGTCGGGAACTGCAATGACTCGGCACCAGTCTTCTTATCACAGCTGACCTCTTTATATTTACACTCGACAATCTTGCCGATGTAATCATCAGGATTTTCCCATACAGCAGCTCTCGTAGAGTCATCGAAACCAGAACCAATACGAAGCTCATTGCCTTTGTAATCAACGACAAGAGCACCCATCGTGCCAGCCAGTCGGTTCTGACCTTCCTCAATTGCGGTGATTCGCAGATCAACAGTGTAGAAACGCTTAATCTTGAGACATCCATTATGACGTGCCCGGCGATAAGGAACTGATGTATTAAGCATGAGTCCTTCCCATCCTTGCTCTACTGCATAATCAAGCCATTGCGGGATCATACTCTGGTCAGTACCTTCGTATACCATCGGAACAATCTCGATATTTTCGAGGTGCTTATCCTTGATTTTCTTACGAAGCTCGTTCAGATACTCTCGCCGTACCATATAAGGAGTGGCACATTTGTCTTGAACAAAATCCTTGGCGAAATCAGTATCGAAGATGACGAACTTAATACCAGTCTTATCCTTACTGTCCGAGTTCAATAGGCCAGTGCCATACCTGAATGCGGCTCCGTCCGGCCAGCCTTCTGGATTCTTATAAATCAATTCACCGTCAAAGAATCGTGTGTTCAATAGTTCCGTATCACCATCATACAAGGCAAGCAAATCACTCTTGATATGGTCGAGACCTTGGAACTTCTGCCCCTGTCTGGAAATGATATCACCATTAAATAGGGTGCCGCGATTTCCATTCTCCTTTTGGCTAAGGCTGAACCAAATACCCTTCTTCAGTTTCACCTTGTCAATCGGATATCCCTGTTGAACCTCCCAGACTGGAACAATCTCCTCGCTATATACCTTATTGATGGTAGCTGCCTCGACGCCAATTGGCAGATTCTTGGTGAACAGTCGCTTCAGGAAATCTTCGTACTCAGGATTTTTATGTAAATAATTCTGGATTGTTGCGATGGATGCGTCAGAGCCAGTGTTATGACTCGTGCCCATAATATAAAGGTATCCGCAGCTGAGATACTGAATATCAATATCAGGCTTTGCTGTTACCTTCTTGTTGATCTTTGCATCAGACAGGCCAGTCACAATCGCCGGGTCAAGCAGGAATCGGAAGAATGCCATCAGCTCATCATCTTCATCGCCAAAATCCTTTCGTGCATCCAGCAAAATGCGGGACTTGTCTGTCTTTTTCTTTGTGCCCTGCAATGCCTTGACCATCGCATCGAGCTTGCCTATGAGTTCTTTATCTGTCATAAAGCCTCCTTGTGTATCCTGTGTTCTATAGCTAAAACTAATAAAGAAAGGCTTGTCGTTACGAGCAAGCCATTCTTTTCTCGTATCCTGTGTTATGCAGTTAAAGAGAGAATTTTAAGCCTCCGAGATGGAGACTTTTTATAGCTATATTATACAGGATACGTTTTTAATTGTCAATGCTTTTCCAAAAATTCTTTCCGCAAAAATTCCATCAGGAACGTCCGCTTATACGGCACTCTCGAAGTCTTTACTGCCCGATCAAGAGCATGGGTCTCAGAACAAATCACACAATACTTCTTGGCACGAGTGATGGCCGTGTAAAGCCATTCTCTCGTCAACATCAGGTATGCAGAGTTATCCATGCCGACAATCACATACGGAGCTTCACTACCCTGCAGCTTATGACAACTCAGAGCGTAAGCGAGTTCAAGCGTTGCCCAGATATTGTTGCCACCAAAGTAATGAGGAATAAAGATTGTGCCCCACTGGTCGAAGTCAACCAGAATGAAGCTCTTGTCAATCTTTCGGATGATGCCACGGTTGCCATTGAACACCGGACACTTCTCTTCCTTTTTCTTTGTCTTGAGGTTGTATGTATGAAGCTCGTAGTTATTCTTATTGATGATGACCTGATCGCCCTCACGCAGAGTATACTCTCTGTCCTTGCCATCACCGTAGATGGTGACCTTTGCTTCTGCCTGACCACGACTTGGATTTACAATCTCCTGAATGGCGTTGTTGACCTCGTAGGTGCAGATACTGCCACGGAGCTTCTGTGGAAGAACAATCTGAATCTTTGCACTGTCGTTCCCTACCTTATTATATAAGGTACGGTACTGATTGATGATGTGGTTGAATGACTCACTGGCGTCCTTGTAAATATCAAGTTCCAGATCATGAAGCTCACCACGAATCTCGTTACCTGCCCATCCATAAGGAACCAGTTGTGTAGCATTACGAACCTTGATACTCTCAGTGATAATTGCAGACTTAGCTGCCTGACGGTGGATCTTAGTCAGACGAGCCACCGGAACTACCTTGGAGGCAAGCATATCCTTGAAGATGTTGCACATACCGATACTCTCAAGCTGGCCGTCATCGCCAATCATGATGAATCGCTTGCCGGTTTCGATTGCCTGAATCAAGTCGTAGAACAGTTGAGCACCAACCATAGAAGTCTCATCCAGAATAACAATGTCCTCTTCAAGAGGATTTTTCTTATCATGGATAAAGCCACCATTCTCAATGTCATAACCCAGAAGACGATGAATTGTCTTACCGTCCTGACCAGTAATCTCCTGCATACGAGCAGCGGCACGGCCAGAGAGTGCAGTCTGGGCAAAAGACTTACCACGAAGAACCTTTAAGACGCCAGCCACAACAGTTGATTTGCCAGTTCCACCAAAACCAGTCAAAATACAGACATTGTTAGAGCATACCTTTTTAATAGCATCTCTCTGCTCTTCAGTATACTCGATGCCAAGCGCACCCTCGGCTTCATTGATTGCCGCATCCATATTTCGACCAATCGACTCGACAGGTGCATCTGCCAGACGCTTGATTTCCTTCGCGATTTTATCTTCCAGATTCCACACTCTGGTTAAAGCAAATTCCTGACGGTCATCGCTCCACCAAAGTGTTTCACGGACATCATGCAGATGGAAAAGTGCCCTCTTGATGACCTCTTGGTCTCCCTCATCCAATTCAAGTTCCTTGATGCAGTTATTGATTGTCTGGTTTGCCGGGATGATGGAATTGCCTTCTTCGGCACGGTCGGCAAGAAAGTGCATGACGTAAGCTTCGATTCGGAATTGCGAATTATGCTTTAACCCCATATTCAAAGCAAGAGCGTCAGCTTTCTTCCAGCCGATACCATACACATCATCAATCAGGACGTAAGGATTCTCTTCAATCTTTCTCACAAGAGTATCTGCACCATGATACTGACGAACAAGCTTTTCAATGGCACTAGGAGTCAAGCCATACTCAATCAGCTTTGTGTACGCCTCGCTATTGTCAATGTTGTTCTCGTAAGCATCAATAATCTTCTGTGCTCGACCTTCCGTAATACCACTAACCGTACAAAGAGACTTGATATCACCATTTTTGATGATTTCATACGGATTGTCAAATGCTTCATAAAGCATCTCAAACTGATGGTCTGTCAGGATAAAATGGAGAAAGCTCTTCTGCTCTTCTGGATCAGTAATCTCTTGGAACTCGTTCATATAGATGATTTTATACTGATCACCAAACTTTTCGTGATGAACGTACTCGCCGCAGAACGAATACGTCTTATCCATGTCGAGGCTAGGGACGTTGCCTTTCAGTCGGAGGTCACTATATCGACTCATAACAGGGTTTCCCTGCTTGACTTTTACTACCTCGGCGGAGAAAGTGGCGAAGCCGCCGGGCTCCACCTCCCTCCCATCTTTCGGATAAAAGACTCGTTTTATCCTGATGTAGCAACGGATCATATTTTCATTAAATTTCTTATCTGCCACTTTATAACCCTCTTACGCTATCTCTCTATCATGCAGCCACTGTTTGTAAGGCTTCATCTTCTCGACGATGTACGAATTTTCTTTTCTCTTACAAAGAATTGCAAGGTCACTACCCTTTGAGATCAAATTGGAATATCGTGCATATTGGGAAGCCCAACAAATCATCTCAACGATACCGCTCGTCGTATAAACGTGCAAGTACGCAAACTGGTTGCCACGCTTATCCTTCTTCTTTTGGATGTCTACGATGACACAAATAGCAGTTGCTTTACCGCCGTCCTCTACAGTGTCAAGACCGGCATCAATATATGTGCAAGCTTCCTTAATAGGATTACTCGTCAAGAACATAGATAAAGTATCAAACTCCCACATATGCTCGTCTTGCATATACTTTTCAGAAAATGCTTGCATAAACGCATTCCATTTCTTCTCTTTTTCCTTCTTGCGGTTCTCTGCATCTGCATCCCAGCGCGCCCTTCTTGCCTTATTATATAAAGCAAGTCTAGTGGGCTTATCTTTAATATAATTTGTGTCAATGCCATATTCGTCTTTAAGAATAGAAATCTTAGGGAGGGACGCCATCTCATGGAATCCTTTCTCTTTATACTCATTCTCAAAAACCATATTTGCAAAAGTGATTAAGATTTTTCTCTTGTCCTTTGTTGGGATAGCACCAGCCTTAATCAACTTGACAACATTTGAGGTTCCAATCTTACCACCGTTTGCTCTTTGAACAAAGTCTGCCAATCCAGAATATGGACGGTCTGCAATCACTCCTGAAGCGACACTCTCACCCATTCCCTTAATGGCTTTCAAACCAAACAGGATTGTGTGCTTTTCCGCATCAGCCTTAAATTCAATATCAGACTTGTTGACACTTGGAGGAAGGACACGAATATGTAGACGGTCGCATTCGTTGATAAACACACCCATTTTGCCAGAATCATCTTCCTTAGTAATCATACACGCAGCCATGAAATACTCAGTATAATGAGTTTTTAGGTAAGCCGTCAGGTAAGAAAGAAGTCCATACGCAACTGCGTGGCCTCTATTAAAAGAATAAGAAGCCTGTTTCAAGATCAATGCCCACATCTCAGAAATCTGGTAATCATTCCATCCTTTCTTATGAAGACCATCTCTGAACTGGACTTCCAAGGATGCCATAACATCTTTCTTTTTCTTACCGATAGCACGACGAGCATTGTCAACCTCAGTTTCAGGGAATCCCGCATAGCGGAATACCGCTAGTGCCTGTTCCTGATAAAGAAGAATGTATTGCGTCTTAGCAAAAAGCTGTTTGATGTCAGGATGGAGTAGTTTGATAGTCTCTGGATGAAGTTTATTGGAGCAATACGTCGGGAAGCTGTCCTTAGTACCAGGACGATTTGCTGCATTCACAACAATAATATCCTCAGCGTTATCGCACTTTGCTTCAACACACATCTTTCGAGCCTCAGCTGACTCCATCTGGAAAATACCAATAGTGTTACCAGACTTATAAACCTTATCGTAAACTTCTTTATCATTCAAATCAAGATGGTTGATATCGACATCTTTCCAAGTAAGATGAGCCATCTTTAATGTGTCATCAATCGTGTCCAAATTTTCAAGACCAAGGAAATCCATCTTAACTAGAGATAGATCGTCCATGGCATTGTGCATTTCAAGCTGGCACATCTGATTGCCTTCTCTATCCATACAGAGAGGGCAATATTCAATGACAGGCTTAGGAGTAATCAAAGTTCCGGCTGCGTGACGCCCCATACTCTTTGGCAAACCTTCAAGCCGCATAACGTACTTAAACCACAGGGGGAACTTATCATACACATTAGAAAGCTGTTCGCTCTTACCGAGGATATCTTTTAGCAGAACTTCCTTCTCAACCTCTTCACCAAGGTCATCCAGCGTTTTTACAGTCGGAATCAGCTTGGCAACCTCGTTGCGTAGCTCATACGGAATCTGTGTGTAGTACGGGCTTTCCGGGTCTTCGTTCAGCACTTTGCCAATATCTTTGATTGCAACTTTAGTAGAAAGCGCATTAAATGTAGCGATAGGAGCGACATTTTCCTTGCCGAACAGTTCTTCAGAAATAGTTACAAGTTCTTTTCGACGGCGACGGCCTATGTCAAAATCGAAATCTGCCAGGCTCTTACGCCCCTTATTGGCAAAACGAGAGAAGTCTAAATCCCAACGAACAGAATCAATCTGAGTAACATTCAGCATAAACAGACAAAGACAATTTGCACCAGAGCCACGAGAATAGCCACGAGGAATACCACGTTCGTCAGCTACTTTGCAAAGCATGTACAGCATAATGAAATAGTCGATGTAATCAACATATTCCAAAACGTCCAGTTCCATCTCAATACGATCCCGCCGGGTCTGCTGTTCTTCTTTACTCATCCATCCAAATTTTTCATCAAAAGTCGAATAAACGAGGTATCGCAGGTAATCTAAATGAGAGTCAAATTCGCCTTCAATTTTTACCTCTGGCATCTGATTTGGCTGACCAAGGCCAATATCAATGTCATCAATCATATCTGCGATTCTTACAGACGTTTCACAGCCTTTTCGGATAAAGTCTTCATCAAACTGCTTTAACAACGTTTTCAAAACATCGTTCTCAGTTTGAAGATAGCAGTCAACGTAGCTTTCGCCAACTTCTCGGCCTTCTCCAATCTCAACAAAGACAGAGTGTGCATCAATATCTTCTTTAGAAAGCATGTGAGCATCGGTAGTAATGGTGTACGGCAAATCGTATTTTTTAATGAATGCCGCAATCTTTGCATTAGCCTCAGCCTGATCTGGCGTATCATGTGACTGTACTTCCATGAAGACATCATCGAAAAGCCATTTCAGTCTATTCCAGAGCTGCCATGCCTTCTGCTCTTCACCAGCAACAAGAAGTTTGCTCATTCGTCCGACTTGGCAAGCAGTAAGGCAAATAATACCTTCGCCCCAGTTGTTCTCTTCAATGACATTCAAAGAAGTTCGTGGCTTTTTGTACATGCCATCAACGCAAGCATTTGAAACAATTTTGAATAGGCTTTTCAAACCAGTCTCATTTTTTGCCAGCAGAACGAGATGATAACGAGGTTGCTTATAGTCTTTAGTATCAGCTTTTTCACTCTGATTATCTACTTCATAGACCTCACAGCCGATGATTGGCTTGATACCTGCTTCCTTACAAACCTTAACCTGGTCAACAAAAGAATGCATTTTTCCGTGGTCTGTAACCGCGATTGCTTTCTGGCCGTTTTTTTTGGCAAAGTTTACAAGTTCCTTGACGGTAAGAATAGAGTCAAGTAACGAACCCTGCGCTGTATGTACATGAAGATTTACAAAATTATCTGACATCTATTCTCCTTCCACTATTAAACCTGATCTCGTTCCTTTAGGCGCTTAATCCAACGCTTACGCTTTTCATCGATAGTAATATTTGCATGTTCAAAGAAATCATAAATGCGATCATCGTCATCATCAAACAATGCATACAGACAATTGAGTACATCGCCATATTCTTCGTTCAGATTAGCCCACGCTTCACGAATACTTACTGGCGTAGGATTCTTTCTATCACGAGCCCGGCGGAGCTTCAATGCAACCTTGGCAACTTCAGAAGCTTCTTCCGACAACTGCGCCAAAATTTCATTTTCATCAATATAATCAAGCACTCGCAAATTTTTGTCTTTAATCATCCGTCTGCTCCTTATCCTCAATAGATACTCTCAAAGTCACAGTCTTACCATCCTTTGTTGTCCATGCGTATCCACCAGAAGTTCTATTGTCTGACTGAGCCTCGGAAAGAAGCCAGTCACGAACTGCCTCGATAGCTTCGTCTGTGACACAAGTTTTGTCCTTCCACTCGGTTCCGTTCTTTTTAACAGTTCCTGCGTAAATACCAAACATACCGCAGCTCACATGATATTCACTCATTACTCTTCCTCTTATCTCCAAACTTAATAATATCGTCGAAAAGCATCACATAGTCATCGGTGTACTTGTTACCATGGAAATGGCCGAAGTACCAAAATGGTTTACAGTCGTTAGGATAGCATTCGTATATATTATCAAAGAATACTTCAGTTGACTGGTCTACTGTGCTTTGGTCAATACCACCGATAAACAATTCAGTTGGAATGAACCGGAATGGACAGGTATGCGTGAGTATAACATCAATATCATCGATTTGAGGGTCATGTGTAATATTCCAGATCTTTTTCTTAGTCTTCTCACTCGGCTGCTCATCCGGCCACCAATTACATCCCCACTCCAACCGATAATACTTATCCACAGAATAGGCTCCGCCACAAACAAGACAATCTAACATTTCTGTATCGGAAAGAATCTGATAAACCTCACCATCAATAGCGAAATACTGATTTGGATAATGTGAGTCATACCACACCTTACCACAAATATCTCCACTGATTTCTTTTGTCCTATAACCATCCTTACGAGACGGGCGGCGCTCGTGGTTGCCATGAATACAAAACAGATTCGCAGGAATATATGCGGCGATAGTCTTGATACTCCATTCACGAGGATCATCCTTGCCGTAGTAGTTTAAACCGACATCGCCAAGGCAGACAATCCAATCCATCCGCCCAAGATTATGTTCTTTACAGAACTTCTTGAGTTCCAAAAATCGATTAAAGTCGCCATGAATATCACCTGTAATGTAAACAGCCATTTAGTCCACCTCAATAAGACATCCATTCTTTACAACCTTGGCCTTATCGTCCCAATACTCATCAGCACCAATTTTTCGAGGAGTAGTACCGAAGTGCTCTTTCCATTCAGGAAGGCTATCATTGATAGCATCAAACTGAAGGCCCCAATCGAAGCAAGCCTCCATTGCATCATACAGAAGCTTTCCTTCCCGGCAAGTCCAGAGAATCAGACCCGCACCGTGCTTCTGCTCCTGAATCGCCTGATAAATCACATTCCAGTTTGGCTCACCGATATCAGGATAATTATTCTCACAAAGAGTGCCATCAAAGTCGATGGCGATAGCACGCTTCCAATTTCCCATATCAAATCACCTCAAAATCAACAATCTGTGCCTGCGGAGTCAACTTGTTCCCATACTGATTCAAAGACAACCGGCATACGGCATTGATATACTTTTCCTCCTGATCACCATAGAAGTCATTGTTGATCCAGCCAATCATCCTGCCATTATCTGCAAAACAGACAAAATCAATACCCTTCTCTTCATCAGAATACCTCCACATATTTCCGTTCTTGCCCATCGGGGCACATCCACTATGAACCAGCGGAATGTTCTTAATGTAGAAATATGGCTCGGAAATGCCCTGTGCCCAGACTTTGTGCATCTCGTACATGGTCTTCGGCAATGCAATGGTCAACTTATTGTAATCAAAATCAAAATCAACCACGATTGCTTTGCTCATCGTGACGTCTTTAAGTAGTTCATTGCAGTCTGCGATTGCCTTTGGTACGTTCTTTTTCTTGATTTTCACACCGGCTGCGTTGTCATGTCCCAAGACAGACTCAAAATCTCCGGTACTCATCAGGAACTCCTTCAGGCTTTCAATCGGAGAACCGTCAGGATTTCTCATTGAACCACCAAAATACTCTTGATTCTCGTCTGGTTCTTCAGGGCAGGCCATCTCTCGAAGTAGTACGCAAGGTTTACCATACATTTCAGCCAGCTTGATTGCTACAACGCCAGTCAAATTACTGTCCAGAACTCCAGTGGAATTACAGAATAAAACTTTGCTTCTATCCGCTCCATACTTAGAAATCCAGTTTTGAAGTTCCGCAACAGCCTTGTCTTTGGTTTTATTTTGCTGATACTTACAAGAGGAACACTCACGAGCCACATGCTGCGCCAGAGTCTCATCAATCGTAACACCAGCATTCTTGCCACGAGTCGGAGTGTACTGGAACGTCTGTTCCTCACCGACCATTGCACGGAACATCCGCTTCTTTTGCTCGGATGAGCCAACACGAATCAGTGCGTTCATCATTGGAACGATGTAGAATTGAACATCATTGATGGTCGGGTCACCCTTGATGTTGAAACTATTCGCCTCAATCAAGGCACAAATCATCGGATTTACAATTCGTGCCAGACCTTTCGTGCAAAGGCGCTTTGTCTCATGCGAGTGCATATCCATGACATCACCGATGTTTCCAACAGCCACCAGATCAAGATATCGGTCTGCAACATCAGTCCAGTTATCTTCATCAACAGCCTGAAGGAATTTATACACCACACCAGCGCCAGAAAGTTCCTTGTTAGGATATGTACCATTCTGATTGTTGACGATTACTGCGTAAGGATTCTCTCTATCACAGATATGATGGTCAAGAATCAGAATATCGATGCCCTTATCACGAAGTTCCTTGCATTGCTCGACATCGTTACTGCCAGCGTCAGGAATAATCAGCAAATTCGTACCAGGTGGAACCTCGATTTCCTTCGAGAGTCCATGCTCCTTACCGCTATGATGCAAAACATTGATTTTTCCATGAAATCCAATCGCCTTCAAATACTGAAACATCATTGAAGCACTTGTGAAACCATCCACATCACAGTCTACAAGAATAGAGATGGTGGACTTCTTCAGAATGTGTTTGTTCAGTAGTACAATAGCATGTTCAATATCATCCAGTTCCCACGGAGAATTCAGGCAAGAATCATCTAAGTTCATGTAGGTCTTATAATCCTTGACCCCTCTATTCTCCATAATCGTTCCAATCGGGTCTGATAGGTCGTTCCTACTCCCCTTCCAAAGCTTTACATTCATTTAATTCTCCTAACGCAGTTCTCAATCAATGCCTTAAATTTTTCAGGATTGTCAGTCGGGGCTTCTTTTTCATCCAGAATCCCCTTATTATCTACTACAGCATACACACTTACGCCATCGACAAATCGATTGGCGAGAACCATAAGCTCACTAAGCTGAACGTCTTTATCAAAGACAAAACAAATATCAACGCAAAGACGTGTTAAAATTTCAATTTGATTCTGTGAAACCTTCTTACCACCAGTCGCCACACAGTTGTAGACATCCATGTTCCACATCTGCATGACAGACTTTTCAGCTTCACCAACATATACCAGACCTTCATTCTTGATATACGGCTCTGTCTTATACAGGCCATACAGAATGCGGTTTCTGGCACACGGCTCAAGATACAGATACTTCAATTCACCTTCAGGCGGCTTGCCAAAGTATCTTCCCTTTACACCAACCAGAGTACCAATTTCATCTCTAATTGGAATCGTGATTCTATTTGTCAGCTCATCAAAGCCAATCTCGAACTCCTGCTGTGTCTCATAAGATATCCCATCGTCAGCAAAAATTTGGTTCACATGAGGCTTGTAATAACCGAGGATAGCTTCAGAGATGGGGACTATCGGACGGTCATCTTCATGTTCTTCGCCTTCATTTTGCATGGCGATGAGCTCTTTTAGAATCAGCATACTTTTAGGAAGGTCTTCCTCGAAGTTGTGATAGTAGTCGAGGCCAACCCATTCGCAGATTTGCTTAATAGCTTTTGGGAAAGACAGTTCCAGAAAAAACTGGACGACAGAAATCAAATCATAACTGGTCTTTCCATTGGCAATATCTCGTGTGTAATCTACCGCAGTAAGATTTTCATTCTCGTAAACGCAGAGTGCCGTTCTGTTATCACCATCTGGATTCGCGCACTGGTAATACCCAGCTTTATGGCTGATGTGATGACAACCAAGTTCCTCCAGAATCGGTTCAATCTGCTGCTCTTCAAGAATGTAATTTTTCAGATCTGCGATATTTACCATTGTAGTTCCTTACTTTCTGGTGCAGACACCGACCTCTTTCCAGACATTCTGGTTCAAATTCACTTCAAACATGATTTTCTTCTTCTCGCCAAAACGGTTCTTATCGATGTTTCCAACGTAATACCTTTTATCTGGATTCAGTCGATGAGCACAGTCACCGCCCCACTCCGGGTCATGAGAGATATACTGATACTTCACAAACTTATCCTTCGGGATCTCCTTGAAGAGAACCATTGTCCAAGCAACATGCTTAATCATCTTTGATTCAGCAATGTTGTTTGAGTTCAGTTCGTCAGGCAGATACTCATGAGCATTTTCAGCCAACTGGATGCTGCCATAGATAAAGATCTTCAGGTTTTTCGCAATCTCTTCAAGTTCGGTGGCTGTCACCTTGAATGCCGCCCACTCACCAATCGAAGCAATATCGTTCTTTAGAGTATCGTAAAACACATACTTAACTCCCTGAGTAAGAGCGGCCTTCTGGATTTCAAATCGCAGAGACTTATCACTGTAATCAGCAGATACATCCTTTGCGATAATCAAGCCTTGTGATTCACTCTCAATCCACTGGCAAACATCAAGCACATTACGGTACTCTTCGCTTTCCTCGTAGACACGAGCGGTGAACTCATCAATGCTTTCTATGTATTCTCCATCCTCGTTTTGCTTTCGGAAGATGAAGTTTCCGTTTGCATCCCGGTACATTCCAAGGGTGATCTCTCGCTCATCCTTATGGAATCGATGACCATGCAATTCCTGAAACTCAGGATTGTTGATGGCAGTAACCAGTAAGCAATACCGGACAGATTCGAGATCCATCTCGTTCAGCAGCAGAAGTGCTTTTTGCTTTTGAACCAATGTGACGTAGGCAACAATCGCCATCATGTATCTGGTCTTACCAGCATTAGACGGCATACCATTGAACATCACTGTGCCAAGCTTTAATCCTCGGAACAAATCGTTCATAATAGGATACTGGAACGGCAAGCCCATATCAGGGACACTCAGACGTTCATTGACCATCGGCAGCAGACCGTTGTTCAAAATCTCAGCATTGTCATTTGTAATGATGACCGTATTGATTTTATCAGCCTTGCCGCGAATTAGTTTGTAAATGTCCTGAGCACCAAACATTTCAAACTGCCGATGCTTCAAAATTCCTTCAATGTTGAATCCGTTCCTCTGATACTCACGAAGCAACGAATATTTCTTCAGGATATTGAAATATCCCTTGATATCCTCGTCATTCGCAAGGCTCATGTAGTATTCAATGGTTGACCAGCCCTTTAGCCGCTTGTATTGGGACAGTCTGGACTCGTCTTCAGCCATAAACGTTAAAACAGATGTTTTATTAAATTCTTGGGTCCGAGTTTCGTAAATAATTAACGCTGCATCGTAGAAAAATTTTGTTGCTTCATCGGCAAAATCGTACTTGCTCTTGACATAATGCCCATACTCGACCAAATAGTCAGGATGCTTGTAAATTGCGCCGACAAATAGAATTTCGTTCGGGATATTTGAAATGAGTTCCACTCATCCACCTCCCTCTTTTATATCTCATCGAGAATTGCATTTATATCAATTTCGTTCTCGTTTTTGCTCTGTTTTGGTACTGTTTTCATCCGTTTCAGTACCGTTTCAGTCAGGTTTTCCTTCGTTTTACTTTCGCTTTCATTGCGAATCGAAGCCAGCCTTTCTTTTCGTTCAAGATAACTAGGATATTGAGCCAGTAAAACAGCCAAATCGTAGTTCCATCGCTGGCTCATATCACAACCCTTCGCTTCTTTCTCGGCAATTATCTTATCTAGTCGGGGTTTCGCTAGAACCCACATATCGTAGAGCTCTAGCGGAGGAATCGAACCTCTATATTTGTAATAATTACCAGAAATCAGTTGCATGAGTTTCGAGTAGAAGCTACCCGGAACAACCGCCGGGGCGTATGTATCTCGAATATGGTCGAAAAGAATCTTTTTTTCTTCCTGTTTAATATGAGCAAGCTCACGATTTTTATCTTGCTCTCTCTTTTTGGAAAGAAGATCATCGACTTTTTTGTCCGTAACATCCTTCACTTTGTCAAAAAATGCCCTCAGCAGGTCATCTGTCCAAGGGCGTTTTTGATTTTTCTTTTTCTCTACGAAACAATTCGTATGGTAAAAGCCAGCCTTGTCGTAGAAAAAAGTGCTACGGTCTCGCTCGATGAAAATATTCTTCCCGCAAATCTTGCATTTACGGGTAAGTTCCATTAAGCCAGTTCCTTCTCCATGATTGCGGCAACCTTCTTCAGTTCCTCGATATCAGTCATGGAACGGAATGCGGTAGACAGACCAGCTGCCTTAACTGCCTTCTGCGCTGCACTCTTCTTCACGGGAGAAGAGGAAGCAATCAGGTCATTCAACTTTGCCTTGATGTCATCCAGAGAAGGCTCCTTGTTATCGGAGGTATTCTCTGCGGGAGTATCATCACTGATATCGTTGTCGTCAAGACCAAGTTCACGAGCACGCAGCTTCATCTCAGTCTTAACTGCATCGTTCAGACCATTCTTGATAATGACTTCACGGTTCTTTGCAGAACGGTCGAGATATTCCTGATACTCAAGCAACGTCAGGTCTTCGACAACCTCACCGCCATTGTGAACACCGGTACGATCCTTATCAAAGTAAGCAAAGTTAATAGATTTATCATCTCCGGGATGATACATACGGAACTCGGTGCCGACATTATACTCCTGACCCTTAAAACCATCAGGAATCTTGCGACCAGTAGAAACACTCACGGAAGAACCATTCACCAGCTTGGTTTCGGTCTCATCCTTCTCGCGGCAAATGACAATGTAGCTCACACCAGTTGCATTCAGATCCAGAATCAGGGACTGACCCTTGAAGTTCAGCTGCTGATAATCCTTCAGTTCCATACCAGCACCCTCAATCTTCACCGACTTCTCATCGCCGGTCAAACCCTGTGCTGCAGCCTTAACCTTTGCACGCTTCTGCGAGAAATTGGTTAAGCCCTGTTTCGTGGTCAGATTAAGAATAGTTGCGGAGTCAACAACGATAGCGTCAGCACGGAACGGCTTACCGTCAGCATCCAACCAAACGTTACCATCCTCATCCTCGAAATCCTCATTGTCTGCGACGGTGTGGATAAAATCCTGTACCTCTGCGAGAGACTGAGTATAAACGATACGGAGATTCATCGGGTCTAGTCCATTCTCCATCAGTTCCTCACGATAATCGTCGATAGAACCAGACTCAGTATCCAGATACAGAACACGGAACGGACGACCCTCAGGAGTCTTCATGTAGCAGAACTGCATAGCGAATCGAGACTTACCAGTTCCCTGCTCGCCATACACAAGCATACGAAGCTTCTTACGAATAGCAGATGCATCACAAACAATAGCCATATATGTAAATTCCTCTCTAAATCTTTTCTTTTATTGGTATCCTGTATTACTTAGCTAAGACTAAAAAAATTACAGTCCCCAGTCATCTTCTTCCTCGTTTACAGGAGTTGCATTAGACTTGTTAGAACCACCCCACCAAGAAGTGTCGTTCTCAGCAGCCTTGCCGTCGAAGTCCTTCTTTGCCTGAGTGTTGGCAGCAATTTTTGCCCGTGCCTCAGAGATATTGTCCTCAGTGTAAGTGGGCTCCGCATCCTTATCACCAGGATTCGGATCAAAGGAATCAGGATTAACACCCTCGATATACAGCTTGCGAACTGCCGGAGTGCTCTGACGCTTCATCTTATTAGGGCCACCCCAGATATTCTCAGTCTCAACTTCCTCAACCTTCTGCTGATTGACGATATGGCCAAAACACTCAAAGCTAGTATAAGACTTCAGACGCTTACGAATAGAATCAGCCAGAACCTTATTCTGGGCGCTTGCCTTATAGTCAATGAAGAACTCTGCATCCTCAATGGTGTTGTAGTTCACGATTTTTGCATCGACAACTACCTCATTATCCTCATCACTCTTACGGCAACCAGTATACACAATGGTCTGAGTAAACAGAGCCAGCTCCTCAAAACCCTCTGCATCGAAGTCAATTTCCTTAGAACTCAGAGACACCTGAGTAGGAACAAAGCGAATCTGGTGCTTGCCGTTGTAAGTGCTGTACTCGATGTTACCACGGACGTACACGTTATCGCCATCATGCAGATTATCAGAGATCTCCTTGGCTGCATCGAAGTCGGTCAGAGTCTTATTATCATTGACGACCTTACCAGACTCATTCGTCTTCTTGGTAACACCGACCTTAACGCCAATCATATCATAGCCTTCCGGTGCAATATAAGTCAGGCGATCCTTCCAAGCAACTTCCTTCTTATCCTTCTCGATGCCCTTGTCCTTATCGGCACGGCGGAAGAAGTAAACCTTATCACGAGGCATACCAGCCAGATCAATATAGAAGGTATTCTCGTTAGAAGTCTGAACGCCAAAGCTCAAAACACGGCGCATAGCACCACTCTTAGTCTCCTTCTCATTATAGAAGTTACTACGCTGGGCACCGGTGACCTTACCAGCCATCTCAAAAGAACCACGGGTCTGAGGAAGATTAAAAATTCTATCTGCCATATCAAGTCTCCTTTATGTAGTTTTGTTTCATTGATAATCACTTATGTTTCTTTTTATTGTCTTGAATCAATTCATGCACTATTCATTTTATGTATTATCCTCCGTCTGTCTTATTGATGGCTTATATTTCATACGGCACTCGCCGTTAGAAATCGTCCTTTAATGGATTATGTATAAACATTGCGCCGAGCACTATTGGGAGCCGTTCTGAACACTCAGGACATAAATCAAAACTCAAAAGCGAACCATCAAGTTGGCTACCATAAGAGTATTGATGCTCAAAACTGATTCCCTGCTCGCTACCTATCGGCTTGATTTCACGACCACACCAGTTACATATTTTCTTACATGTGTTCATACGGCATCACCCCATTTTTAATACTCTCTATCACGGAACATCTTAGATTGAGCACGAGTCAGTCTGTTATTCCGGCCATACTTAGGTCTGAATGCGGACTGTAGCTTGTTGTTTGCATATTCGAGATCACTCTCCAGAATCTTCGCAGCTTCTTCAATGTAATCTCGAATGGCACAATACTGGTCGTTGTTGATGCAGTGCGTCTTTAGGTAATCAAGCATATCGACTGCCTGATTTTTCAAAAGAAGCGTATCTTCAAGCTGTGTCTTGCGCCGTTGGAAGAAATCTATATTCATAGGCATCCCTCCTCCTTTAAAAATGCAGTGTATGCACTCACGAACTTTTCGTACAGGATAGCTCGTTTAAGAATCATCTCATAAGCATGAGTAGTGTGTTCACGAGGGCACCACTGGCCTCCTTCTTTACCAAGTCGGATTTGTTTTTCTACAATCTCTCGTGCTTGGTCGAAAGTCATGTCCTCAATTTCTTTTTTTCTTGCATGGAGCCAATCTTTCATAATACACCACTTTCAGCACATGCATAGCTGTGCTTTGCATTCTTATCCATCCACACACCCCAATCCATTTTATGTTGACACTCTGAACATTTCGGTTCAAACTTCTCCAGCTTCGTCACACAGAACGGACAGAGATATGTGCTCTTTTCCTTCTGAAAAATTGGACTTGCCGGAATACTCAAAGAGCCGGGGTCGATGGTTGCATTGATTGAGATTTTGTTGTTCATCATGTCACCTCTTGTTTGAATTAGTCTTTTATGAGATGGTTTTCGTGGTATACTGAAATTTTGGTGAAAACGGGCTGGACTTTCGCTCAAACCTCTTGCCGTAGAAGTCACTGACAGTAACGCAGCCTTCTTGCCTATTGGATGTAAAAAGATTATTGCACTTGCAATCTCCGCAACCAGAACACCCAAGCTCTTCGTCAAGCTGTTCTTTACTGTAACCAATGCCATAGTCCATAATCATACGAGTGGTGTTAAAGTTTGTGCTTTTCTTTACCAGCTTATCTCCGCAGCAGCATTTATTATTTCCAATCCAGCGCAAGTCGTTGTCCGCAATTGAGTAAGGAATATTATTCTGCTTGAAGTAATCAATGAACGGCTTATAGAGCCGCAGCCGAATCTCTGGCTTCAGATTCAGTAGTCCCATTTGAGTAAAATCACATCGATTTAGACCCAAATACTCCAGAATAAAATCTTTACATTCTTTGTTCTGTGGCACAATTTTTACGCCTTCGATTGTAAATTGATCTGCATCCTTAAACATTTCTACGATTTTTAGCGTAGATACATTAGGGATAAATGGCTGAATCCTAATACCAACCTTAAAACCAGCATCTTTCAATTCACAAAAGAACTTGTATCTTTCAGTGATACTTGGCACATTGGGCTCGATATCTCGCCTGTCATCAATGTTGCTGACGCTCAGTTGAAATGTATGTAGATTAGGTTTAACATCGGCACCATACAAACAATTGCTTTTTGTCGAGAACAAAATACTTATATTGTATTTATTCGCTACATCGACAATTTGTTTTGTAATATGATATTCTTGCTCACAGGGCTGAAATGGGTCACTCATTCCGCCGCAATGCCACGTAATTCCATCTGCAATCAGGACATCAAGAAGTTTTGTAGCATCAATAGTTCGTTCATCAAAAATCTTATGTAACTTTTGTTTTACCTGTCTTATGTTTCCAACCTGTATGTGTTTATCGTATTCCATAATCTTCCGATTTTCCGCAAAACAGTATTTGCAACCAAAAGAACAGGTCTTATAAGAGTCTATTCTGATGGGAAGTCCGCATATGGCAAACTTGCTGGACACATTTAATGGATTAAAAGTCTTGATGTTTGAGACCAAATCTTTACTCACCTTCTTCATTTTCAATGTACTCTGAGAACTGTTCTGCAAAAGCACGAGCAACACCATGAAAAGTCTTGGCTCTATTCTTCGCATCCTCACCACGCTTGGCTGCGCCACGATTTCTTACGTTACCTTTATTAGCGGAGGTCCCACACGGGCAATATGGTCCCTGTGACTCAACAGATTCAACCGGAACCAGATTAGGAAGACCTTTTAGCCATAAACAGGTCTTCTTTGTCCATGGATGGTCCTTACCATAAAATTCATACGGCTGAATCATCTGCGATGGTTTTGGCATTTCATAAACAGCACTCGGAATTGGATTCTCAACACAAATATGTTTGATCGGTGCGTTGTAAAACGCCATAAAGAATTCCTTAGCTTCCAATCCTTGTTGATACCGTTCTTGATTCAATTTGTGTCCAGCCCATAGCCATCGTGCGCCAGCGTTTGATAAATATGTACACGGAGGATGCGCAATCAATAGATCCCATTGCTCAACATAGTGTTGTATGCCATCCATTGTGACTATCTGCCCACCCTGTAAAGCTGCCAGTGCATTACCCAAAATATGCCACTCTGGATGACCACCGGACGGAGGTTGGATATCACAAGAATACGCTTCATGACCAAGCAATCGAAATGCTTTACAAACTTCCTGTGATTCTTCACAGGCAATTAAAACTCGTAAGATTACAACTCCTCCTTTTCGTATCCTGTGTTATATAGCTAAATCCCAGAAAATAAGCGAAAAAATAATAGACGTATCAACGTCATATTACAAATTCGCTTATAAAACAAAAGTTCTAGCTGGTTTTATGTACACCCTTTTGGGCTGGTGGGACGTAAGGGACTCGAACCCCCGTGAGGTGTTATCCTCATCACCCGGTTATGAGCCAGGAGCTTTAACCAACTAAGCTAACGTCCCATATAAAAAGAAAATCAGAAACAGCCAACCATTCGTTTTACATTCTAGTTTTCTGGCGAACCGAAGAGTATTTATCCGATAGCTAGTCGGCTTACACCTTATTTCTCTTCTTGTCTGGCTTAACGTCCTTTACCGGTGTGACGTCATTCCGGTCGCCAATGTACGGCCAATCCCCGAACGAGCTAGAATAACTGATTTTCTTTATGGAGCAGCGAAAGGTAGTCGAAACCTCATCCTCAGCTTGGAAGGCTGATGTATTTACCGTTATACGACCGCTGCACAATCACCCGGCTTACAAAGCACTACTGCACTCTTGCGAGCGAGCCGGGAATAATAGTAAAGGAGATCAACAAACGGTACGCAACCATTCTATGACCGTGGTGCGGATAGTGGGCATCGAACCCACACGCCGAAGCACCAGATCCTAAATCTGGCGTGTCTGCCATTCCACCATATCCGCATAAATTGCGCCAGCAGGGGTCGAACCTGCGATGGAGGAGTCAAAGTCCTCTGCCTTACCGCTTGGCGATGGCGCATCATGTACCCAGCTTACTGGAGAACAATCCTACTGCCTTACTACTAAGGAGCTGGGAATAATAGGAATTGGTCCGAGTGACAGGTTATGATCCTGCGGCCTCATGCTCCCAAAGCACGCGCTCTTCCAACTGAGCTACACCCGGATATCAGTGCTACCAGCGGGGGTCGAACCCGCACGTCTTTCGACATCGGTTTTTAAGACCGAAGCGTACTGCCTATTTCGCCATGGTAGCATATAAAAGCTGTCTGTCCAGCAGTCAACCGTCTTTCCGATTTGCCAATATTCTAGCACTTGCCCATCTGCAAATGAGCTGGTAGGGATAGTCGGATTTGAACCGACACGTCTTTCGACACTTGAGTTTGAATCAAGCGTGGCTGCCAATTTCACCATATCCCCATATTGCCGGTCTTTCCCGGCTGTCAGCCCCGCGCAGGGCATTTTCGGAGGAAGAAATATCATGATACTTCGTTAATTATTTTAACGAAAATCACGATAAAATGTCTATTTTAATTCAGCTCTTCCAGCTTCTTCATCAACTGGTCAACATTCATGTCTTCCAGCTCCTTATCCTTCTTCTTTGCCACAATTTCCATGATCTTATCACGCTGAGCCTTTTTCTCTGCGGCGTTCATCCGTTCATCGGCTTCTGCTAGCTTAACAGACACAATGTACTTCACTAACTCAATCTTGTTTGCCAGTTCAGTATCCTCAGCGCTCTTAGCAGCTAGCAAAGAATCCTCATCAGCGGTCTTCTTCTGACGATTCAGAGTCTTGAAGATTGCATCCAGAGCCTCAACATTCAGATCCCACAGATCTTCTATGGTCATGACACCCTTGTAGGTAAAGCGGTAGCGGTTACGAGTTGCGATTTCAAACAGATTCTTTTCCATGACAATTCTCCTTTAAATTACAACTTTCAAAACTCGTTCAAGAACTCCCTGAACCTTGACAATAAAGGAATCGTGCTTCGTCTCAGAGAAGCCAACGCCAGACAGCTGGTCATCAACAGACTGGACTGCCATCTGAGAACCGAGAGCCTCAAATACTCGCTTGTGCTGCAGTAGCTCCGCCTTCAGGAATTCGTTGTAGAAACCGTTCGGCTTTTCCGGGTTGACGCAATCCTTGAGCATAAAGAAGTAGTGGCGGTTGCCATTACCAGTCTGCTCATCCCAGTAGTTCGGTGAGTACATGGCCACAGAAACAGGCACAAACTGATTGGAATTTACGCCCCAGATATCGCGGGTGCTGGTAGAACTGGGCAGCAGCTCCTTAATAGAGAACTTGCCATCCTTCAGTGTGACTTTTGCCACAGCGACATTCTGACCGCCATGCAGCGGCTTATCGTAGTTGAAGGAGTAGATGTTGCCATCGAATTCGATCTCAGCACGGAAGCCGGTTTTGCCGCCGCGACAACTGAAACAATGAACATAAAAACTGTACTCACCTTCCTTCATTTTCTTAATGTCAGGCCAAGTGATGTTCTCGACCGCAGCCTCACCCCGATCAGGGTGAACGATATCAACATCCAGGCGGCCATCAGTACGAGGATTCCACTTGCTGCCGAAAAAGATGTGATTCTTATTGGGTTCAATGCAATGAGCATCCTCATCATTTGCATCGTACTTACCCTGGACATCGTTCCACTGGATAGAGAAGCGCAGCACACCATCAACCTTACCGCCTGCATTCTTGACATTCTCACGGATCTGGCTGTCGGTCACATTACCGGTATATGCCCAGCTGAAACCGTTCGACCACTTAAACATGGACGGAGCAGTCTTATCCTGCGGCGCAATCAGAGACATCATATTCTTCTCGAACCGATTCTCCATGAACAGCTCCAGACCAGTCGCGGTCGGCAGCACGTCCTTGATGAACTTGTCGACGCCAATTTCCTCTGCGCGACCGAACTTCTTAGGATCAATCGCAACAGTTTTAGCCATTGCCTCAAACGGATTCATAGCACCGGCTACACGAGGAGCAGCATCACGGTTGCAGAATAGAATATTGTTGGCGGTGATATCATCCAGAGTGGCAAATCGGCGACCCAGACTGTTCATGTAGCCCAACTCAGTAACGGTCTTCTGTGCGTCTTCCAGCATCTTCTTGGTGAAAATCGCATGGGGACGCTTATAGTTCGCTGGAGCAACTACCTTCTCAAAAGCAGTCACGGCAGAATCCACATCCATGCCCTCACTCAGATTGATAAGCAGAGTGCCGATTGCAGTGTTACGGATACGAAGACGGTTAATAGTCATTCCGCACGGAGCGAGCCACACATAAGACGGCTTCTTTTCTGCCGGCAACTTATCGTAGAACTGCTTATCCAGCTTGAAGCCACGAACCAGAGATTCAAATTCCTTGCCGCGATACAGGCTATTCTGCGCAATTAGTTCGAGAACAGTGTCAACAGCCTCCATGGTCAGCTCTTCCAGAGAACGCTTGAATACATTGGCAGAATCACGCCACTGGGCCATCTTGGTAGCCACATCATCTCCGCTGGTAATAAAACGCTGCGGAATCTTGACTGCAAAATGATCCCAAGTATGTACGTCCTTATGATTTTCATCGTATTCGTAGTTCATGTCGATACCGAACATATTGCCAGAACCAATCATGTTGCGGCTGACGAAGTACGGATTCACAATGGCGCGACTCTTCACATAAGCAGCCAGAGCGTCAACAACAGGCTGATACTTGGCGGACTTTGCATCGAAATCCCAGATAGTGACCAGATTATGACTCACATCAAACGCTACCAGCTTGCCGATATTCTTCACGAAACGGCGGCAGCAGGAGCAATCATACTCGCGTCGCTTACGGAATAGTTCGTTCGTACCAGCCGGGAAGCTATCGAGATACAGATTGTACAGTTCGTCCTCGTCCGCATCGGTAATAAACAGAGGGTTCTCGACCTTCACCATCTCATTGAAGTGGTCCTGCAACCGTGCACGAAATTCCTTAAAATCAGACATTTTCATTCTCCTTTTTATTCTATGTTCAAAGCCGTATCCTGCATTACATAGCTAAAATGTTAAAATCAAGGGGCCGAAGCCCCCTGTTTTTAATTTTTGTGGAAATATTCTACCCAACCTTTGTATCCTTGCCGGAAACTAAGGTAGGCCGTCTTACAACATTCTCTTCCGATAATATCAGCAAGAGAATCTCCACCTCTATCAAAACCAAGTTTTGTAAAATTATATTCTGGATGGTTCTTGCAATAGTTGTAAACCTTCACATACTCGCCATTTCTGACAAGATGTCTTCGGTCTAAAGTTTTCGAATGATATCTTCTTTCGAGAATATCATTCAAGCGCGTGAAATAGTTATGAATTGTATTTGTAGACACCTTCGGATCACTGTCTGCGTTGATACTGTCCTCGGTTTTACGAAGGATATAATCACCATTCATGACATAGAATGCTCTGTACCCTCCCTTGTTGGGAGCGTCATACTGCTTCATCTCATAACACTGCTTGATGATATCCATCAGCCTTGCGTCAACATCAGTCTTACCAAGAACTGTACGAGATTCAAAATCGACATCGTTAATCGTCAGATTGGAAACTTCCTCAGAAGTAAGGCCAATCCAGTACAGCGCAGCAATCACATTCATACGAATCTGATATGGCTCTTCGTACTTATTTAAGAAGTCAACAAACTCATTAACCGATGCAAAATACTTATCCGCATACATATTGTCTGCGCTTACATCACTTTCTGAGAAGTCAGCCAGATCATACATACTTGTTTCGTTTTCGCTTTTGATGTAGCCGGTAATTATCGACTTCACATTTTTAAATGAACGGCTTGAGTTTACCCAGTTATACCGGGAGAACATCTTTACAAAATCATTCTTTATGAAGTCGAATAGTTCGTACCCACATTCTGCTTCATAATCCATAACGTGACGTAGCGTTGACACAACAAATTCACCGCTTCTATCAGAATATTTTTCGGCAAAAGCTTTAATTTTTTCTTCAGTAAGCATAGTGGCACACTCCTTCTTATTATATGTAGTGTACCATTAACCCTTATAAAAAATCAAGCAAATGCGGCAAAATTCTGAAATTCCATTGTATGTTGTACGCCGCTCAGGAATGCTGCGAGCAAAAACGGTTCATCCTTGCATCTTGCCATTGCGATCATATTCATATGGCGCTCAGACAATACGCCAAGCTTCTTGATGAACTGTCCTTTGTTGAGTGTATCAGTCTCTTCACAGAGAACGATGCTATCAACATCTAGGAATTCACAGTCTTCCTTTGTAATCAAAACATGAACCGGAGAACGCTTGTATATTCTGGAAGACAACGGATTTCCTTTGATTGTAGGGCTGAAGAAGTTGCGCTTGTTGTTGCTTGTCACAACGAACGGTCGAATTCCGCGCTGCTGATGACCTGTCGCATTGGATAGATCAACCAACCAAACCTCTCCGACCTTTGGGTCAATATTGTTATCCATAGTCTTTCTCCTCTATGATGGTGTAGCTCCGTTCCATAGCTATATTATACAGGATACCATCACGGAAGTCAAGAGGTTTTTTAAAATATTTTAGTGACCGTACAGCTCAGGATTCTCCGATACGAACACGCTGGTATTATCGAAGATCATCTCGTAAGCTCTCTCTTTATCGCTCGGTCTAAGCTCTATCCTCCTTACCTCGTGACACTCTTGTCGCAACTCAACATGGCTCTCGTTTCCAAAGAACCCAATACCTTCAGCAATCCCATGCGTCTCTGTGCCAACATCGTCAATCTTATTACAGATCATGTGGACGTCTACACCATTACAAACAAAACAGACCCACACTCGCTTTTTTCTTATGTATTTCAAGAATTTTTCAACTTGTATGACCTTCAGAACCTTTCTCTCACTCATTAAAATACCGCCTTCCGCTCACATAAACAACTTTCAAGATATATTATACACATCCTTTTGTTTTCGTCAATATATAACACATCTTTTTGTTGTTACAAAAGCTCAAAATTTTAGATGATACCATTCACTCGGCATCATCCACAACCAACTTCGCGTTATAATAGAACCTATGTGCGCCAAATTGTCCCGCAAACGTTGCTCCACGCTCGTGCCAACTGCTGGGAGCCGCCGCCGGGGTCACAAACCATTGGATTGGTTTATCTGAAATCTTAGCGCCATAATCAAATACCATGGACACAGCCAATTCGTTCTCTGCCGTCACCTTCCTATTATATAAGGTACTGTACCCATACTTCTTAAAGACCTGCTGGATGGTTAGACCATCAAGCACAGCAGAATCATAAAGGCATTGAGCCACAGCCATTTGCCCTTCTAAGCTATCAGCACCAGCTTCACAAGCAACAATCTGCTCTGCAAGAGCACGCTCGTCATCAGTGAGCTCGTGTTTACCCTGACTGAAATTCACAATCCGCGTCTCGACAACAGTCTCTACGATGACTTCTGACTCCTTTTTCTCTTGCTGCACGACACTCACTACCGGAGGACTACTATTATAAAGGTACGAACTACCCTGATTTTGAATTGCTGGACTGATCTTCGATACCAAATTCCCTGCCAGCAGACACATTATGCATATAATAGCAATACTTTGCTCACGATTTATTAACAAATTAGAGTTAATAAGAGTCACTTCCTTTCAAAAATATTGGTTTTATCACATTTCATCCAGAAGCTCTTTTGCACGGTCAAGCACATCGTTAGTAACAACCTTGCCGCCACGATTCAGTAACAAGAACACACGCAACGTATCTTTCTTAGAGAGATTCCGCAAATCTGCAATAGCAACAGCAGTCTCATCAAATGTTCTCTTGTCCTTTTTAGAGAGTTCACTATACAGATATCCTTTGTAACGGAAACGATCTTCGTAGAATGCAGTCAGCGTCAGAAGTCTCTGCTTTCCATCAATGATTTCATAAAGGTAATTCTGATTTTTATTCCATTCGTCCATATCAATATTTTTTAAAACGAATCGACCAATTTCACCACCCATAAAAATTGTTTCAAGAAGCAGTTTACGGTCATCATCCGTCCACACAGATCCACGCTGATAGCTCGGATTACAATTGATGCCAAAGAAATAGTATCTGTGAAGTAAAGATTCAATAGTCACGTTTGAGTAAGAAATCTTAATATCTTCATTCTCTGTCAGTTGAGATTTCTTCTCAACACCTGCTTTACGAATGTTAAACCACGTTTCGTACCTATATCCATCATCGTAAGAAACACCGTAATATAAACCACCGTCGCAGACTTCATCAATCTTGCATCCGCTAAGATGACCAATCTCTACAGCATCTCCCACATCATAATAGTATGTAGGCTCACCAGCACGGCTTACCATCTCAGGAAGCTCCATAAAAGTAGGCGACTTACGAGCTATTTCTTTCGGCGTTAATTGCAGTGCTTCTACTGTTTTCCTTTTCGGCATAACTATTCTCTCCTAAATCTTAGTTCTTATTAAACAGCAAGCCAGACACTTGCATCGTCACATAAATTGTACATTTCTTTCAGCCGGTCATTCACAATCTCTTCGCAAGCTGCATACGATTCCTCTGCATCCATCCAGTAAATTTCATCATGCAATTCAGACGAAAGTTCAGCAAAGTCTTCTCTCCACTCCCAATCTGAAAATCTGGCAACAATTTCGTCATCACACGCCTGCAACGCAGTAAGAATCTGCTTGCACATATCGATAGTCTTTTCATTCTTTGCAAGAAGTTTGCGTACCATTTTGAACTTAGTGCAAGTCATAATCCAATTTCTTTCCATACTAACACCTCATAAATCTCAGCTTTTATCAAAAATCAGAATGCAGCACTACTGGGGAATGACTGTCTACATCACAGAACACGCACTCCCATTTTGGAGATTCCTCGTAATATTTATAGTTTCCTTGTGGTTTCCATGTTAGAACCAAAACATTTTTTTGACTGCTATAATAAGCAGCATTCACTTCTGTTGCATCACATTCCCAGCCGCTATCCGTTTCGATAAAAACATCACTTGGTAGCTTTTCCAGAATCTTAATCAACTCTGTAGCAATCATATAAAACTCTCCTAAAACTTAACTTTTATTAAAAATCAGAATTTGGTAATAGCAGACTATGATACATCCTCATCGCTGCTAAATAAACATTCCCAATTTTTGGACTCTTCATATTTTTCATAATTTCCAAATGGCTTTCTTGTTAAAACAACGACATTTTTTTCTTTATTATAATACACGAGATTAACACCTGTGCTGCAGCACTCCCACCCACTATCTGTTTCAATCGTTGCGTAATACGGAAGATAACTCAACACACCCATCAATTTATCAATAGTCATAATTACTTATCCCTTCCATGTTCCATTTCCAGCCGCTCACTCTGATCATCAGCATCTGAAAGCGCTTCTAACAGACCAAATGCGTACACAGCATTCAATACCATAAGTAAAATTATCATAATCCACATTATATTAACCACCTTCCTGCGCTTGCATCCTGTGGTTATGCAAAGCATAACAGCATAACCAGTTATCGTCAAGCTTTTTCCAGCAATTTCATAAGAACCCGGATTTTATCGCCCATTGTCCATTGCATCTTCAATCTTGCTATTGATAGAATCAATTTCACGCATTAGCTTACAATACCAATTACCATCTTTGTCAAGCTTAAAACACAGATCCTTGTCACCACTCTTATAACCAATATAGCATCCAGACCGACACAGGCTTGTCGCATCAAGTGCGTCTTGTATAACTCGTGCTTCATTGAGAGTCAACTCAATCTTCATCTTGCTTCCCTCCAATCAAACTTCTGACCACAATTTCTACAATAATAGTCATACTCACGTGTAATTACAGTATTGCATTTGGGACAACGAAAACTTCCATACTTCGGATCAACGACAACTTTTTCACCCTCAATACGGCTGAAATAGTCATCAAGTACATCACTTAAAATCATTTTCCCACGCCAGCCAAGATCATTTTGCTGAATATTCTTCGTGAGAATCCGATACGCGCTAATGATTTCACGCTTTGTATATCTCATATTTTTCCTCCACAGAATTTAGGTTTTATATGGGTCTACATCAAACGCTTCCTTAATATATTCTGCCTTAACATTATTGAGCACTTCATCGACGATGTTAATAGCAATTTCTAACCCATGCATTTTACCATGTAGATATATTCTGTCACCATTCTTTTTCATATCGAGAGCAGACTCAAAATGCTCTCGTTTAGCGTTAATGTATTCATCATATAATCGATTGTAAATTTCTTCCAGTTCTTTCATATTCATGTCTATCTTCTCTCTTCACAAAATTTAGTTTTATCAATAAATGATAAATCCAGATCCTTAAACTCAACCACTTCACTATCTTCTATGGGACAACTTGCGTATATTTTTATTGCATCGTCTACTGGCGGATGCTTTAGCAAATATAGCAGTCTTTGCATTCCTTCTTTTGAGATATTATACTCTTCTCGACTCATCTTGATCACCTTTTTCAAAACGCAAACGGGTCATTGCCCATTATTATTATAAGTGCCACATTCAAAATAAACATCATAAACGCGGTCATTCTCTATCACCTCAATCTCTAAATTCAATATCTACAACAATATTCTCAGGCTCTGTCATGTATCTTCGTGCCAGCAGTTCTACCATACGCTCCTTGTCGCCAAGATTACTATTACGCAGTAGATATGAACAAACTTGCCTTCCTCTGTACAAGAACACAGCCCACGCATTTCTTTTCAATGGATTTGTGGCCTTAATCATTCCATCGCTTCCTCCAGAGAAGTAGTTACATCACCAAAATCGAAATCTAGTGCACCAATCATATCGTTCAGAGCATCCACAGCATCGGACAGGTTTGTGCAAGCTTCGTCTGCCTTATCATATCGTTCACTTCCCTGCAAGTTCTCCGGCATATTGTCACGATACTCTTCTTCTTCCCACTGGATGTCCTCAACATCAGACTTTACACTTTCTACCTCCGCAACAAGCTCATCCAGCTTTTTACGAATGGAATCGAAACGATCGATGGTCTGCTTAATAGCTTTTCTACGAGTGTTATTCATTTTCAAATCTCCTCTTAATCTACGATCCCAAGCCTGCAAATATTTTTCGGATCAGTGATATAACCAAACGTCAATGTGTTTCGCAGATATCCTTTATACTCAAATCCACGGTCACGAGCCGCCAGACGGCACACATCTCGAATTGCAGATTCTCTCGGCCAAGAGACACCAGCCAGCTGATACTTCCACTGAAGATCTCTCAGCTTCTGCCACTCAATCACAGGCTTTTTCTCATCCTCGAAACACAAACCATTCTGCACTGCATACTTCAGAGCATCGCACCGCCTACTCTCCTCCGATGTGCAGGTTCCCCACTCATTTTCCAGACGGCGATATGCTCTATCAAACGGTGCTTGCTTTGCACCATCAATCGCGAATGCTGCACCAAGCAGACCCAAACCAAGTAACAGTCCCATAATTCAAACCTCCAAATCACTTTTATCAATGTCAAACATAAAACCATTCTCTGTTTCCTGATAGTTCACTTCGTCAAGCGCCTTGTCCCGTTGTCTATTCTCTTCCGCTATTTTAGCAATATTGGGATGATGCAGATTATACACAAACTGCTTTGCTTCATTGCCTCGCAAAACGATATCTTCGTTCATCGCAATCGCCTCCTAAAATCACTCTTTTATCATTTTCATTCTGCGAAGACTTTTATCCAAAGTTGCGTTTTTTAGCCAATCGGTGCCGCATTGAGTATCCCTACTCACTCTAAGATTACGACCACTCCCTATTGGGCAAGCCCGGCGGTAATCATCAGCAGTCTTACAGCCAAGAGATTCTGCTTCATCCAGAGCTTTTCGCACATAAGCCCATGTGCTGCCACCGAGATCAGAACATTTACCAATCACGGCAAGCACAAGTTCATCGCCCATGCGCTCAACATATTCTGTTAAAGCTTTTTGACCAGTAGCACCAAGCTTCCCGATATTCTCTCGGAAAACGTCCTCGATAGGTTTCGTCGTTGTCGTCTCATCACAAGACGAAGACGATATCTTATCTTTTTCTTTTTAGGAGCGTTATCGGTTATCTTATTCAGAATGCGGTGGTGCGTGCCAATCGTTATATTGCCGCTTTAGAGCAGCAGCGTTACATAAAAGGTACGAACATATTAGAGCCGGAAGCCTTTTTGGCACTTGTAAAGGCGTACTTAAATGCGCGCGATAAGGGATTGACACAATGTGCGCTGCTTTTTGTGGATACCAGGGAGACTGATAGGAATGAGATTGGAAAACGGCTCACAAAGC
>ERZ1034969.146-NODE-146-length-48902-cov-22.824247_pt1 | contig 48902 bp, 57 predicted proteins | sample MGYA00520624_ERZ1034969 | MGnify/ENA primary metagenome ERZ1034969 (study PRJEB33766, sample SAMN09781776) | gut metagenome | biome: gut microbiome | host: Homo sapiens | place: Madagascar | study: EMG produced TPA metagenomics assembly of the PRJNA485056 data...
TGCCCCGCGACGAAGAAACAAGGGTTGGCGGGGAGTGAAGCACCACGCCCAATTTTGCCGGAGGCCCATCCGCCCCTAGAGACATGGTGCCCCGCGACGAAGGAACAAGGGTTAGCGGGGAGTGAAGCACCACACCCAACTTGCCGGAGGCCCATCCGACCCCAAAGGCGTGGTGCCCCGTGACGAAGGAACAAGGGTTAGCGGGGAGCAAAGCACCACGCCCAACTTGCCGGAGGCCCATCCGACCCCAAAGGCGTGGTGCCCCGCGACGAAGGAACAAGGGTTCGCGGGGAGTAAAGCACCACGTCCAACTTGCCGGAGGTCCATCCGACCCAAAAGACGTGGTGCCCCGCGACGAAGGAACAAGGGTTAGCGGGGAGTGGAGCACCACGTCCAACTTGCCGGAGGCCCATCCGGCCCCAAAGACGTGGTGCCCCGCGACGAAGGAACAAGGGTTAGCGGGGAGCGGAGCACCACGTCCAACTTGCCGGAGACCCATCCGATCCCAAAGACGTGGTGCCCCGCGACGAAGGAACAAGGGCTTGCGGGGAGTAAAGCACCACGCCCAACTTGCCGGAGGCCCACCGACGCCCCGCTCCCGGCTCGGCTGCAACAGCAAAGCCGGTAAATCAAAAAAACAGGGGCTGCCCGCGGGCAGCCCCTGTTTTATCTGCATTTGTAATCCTGATTTGCAATCCTGTGGCTGTGCAGGATTCCTTCCCTTCGTGAAACCTTATTTTACCAGGGTATAGGTAACCTTTACGGTTTCGCCGTCGTCCGGAAGGTTTGCCGGCTTGTATTCAATCATCATCGGAGTGTCGAATCCGGAAGTGATTCCCATGTAGCATCCGCCGAAGCAGGTGATGCATCCGGTCTTTGCGCTGCGCTGGTTTTCCAGGTTTCCGGAGAATCCGACTTCGTAGCTTCCGTCATATGCTTTGCCCTTGTAGGAAGGGTCGGTGATGACATCCTTCAGGTCGTAGTCCTTACCGCCCCAGGAAACGGTCACCTTGAACTTCGCGAAATCGGAGTGGCCGGTGCCTTCCTTCAGCAGGTCCTCGATGGACTGATCTTCGCCGAACTCGGTATCCGTGTCGTTCCAAACCTTCTCGCCGGCAACTTCTGTCAGTGCCTTGTAGAAATCATCGGTGGTTACGGCGGTGTTCAGGATGGACTTCTTTGCCATGGAACCGTCCTTGTTTACGATGAACCAGTGCTTCGGGCTCTTTACCGCACCATTTACCACGCAGTCGATGGATACGGTTCCGGCATCCTTATCGACGGTCGCCTCGGTGCTTGCTTTCTCGGACGCCTCCTCTGATTTCTCGGACTTGCTGCCGCAGGCGCTCAGTGAGAACATTGCAATCAGCGCGATGAGAAGAATCGGTAAAAACTTTTTCATCTTTTTCATATTATCCCTCCAAAGTAATTCCTTAAAAGATTCACAGTTAACTTTCATCAATATAATATAACGAGAGAAAGAAGTCAAGGTGACCACCCGGCGAAGGGAGAGGAGCTGACGCCATAGAGGCGGATGAACCAATTGACAACCTTTTTGGTATGTGATAAATTTAAAGATAACTTAAAAAAGGTTTTACGCGATTCAGGTGCCGGCCGTTTCCGATAAAAATGGGAAACCGGGGCCGGTGAAAAGGGAATCCGGTGAGAATCCGGAGCGAAGCCGTCACTGTGTTAGGGAGTGAATCCGCAGCATCACTGGAAATATCCGGGAAGAGCGGAGGAGCGATGATCGAAGTCAGGAGACCTGCCTGAGTCGGGGATAGGGATTTGCGGTACTCGAATCCGATTCCGGGCAGAACAGTGAAGCACTCTTCCAAAGCAGGGACAACAAACGCTTTGAAGAGCGGTTTTTTCGGTATGTTCTTTTGGAAACACTCCCGGAGACAGAGGAGGGAAGGGCTGCATGTTCGGCAGCCTTTTTGTATATTCAAATCACTGAAGGGAAAGGAGATTAAGATGAAAAAGAAAATGCTGTGGTTGTTTCTGGCCGCAGTGACCTGTGCGCTGGCACTGACGGGATGCGGCAAATCCGATCAGGACAAGGCAGATGAAGTGGCAGAGAAAATCGATGCCATCTATGTGCAGAACTGGACGGAAGACACGGAAAAGCAATGCAAGGAAGCCAAAGATGCCTGGGATGCGCTGAGCAAGGATCAGAAGAAACTGGTCCAGGGAGAGAATGCGGACCCGGATTATTTTGGCAAGGATACGGGGGATGCGTCCAAGGACGATCCGCTGAACGAGAACAAGATTGGCGACAAGGAAATCCTGGTGGTCAGCTTCGGAACCTCCTTTAACGATAGCCGTGCCAAGGATGTAGGCGGCGTGGAGAAGGCCATTCAGAAGGCGTATCCGGACTGGTCCGTTCGCCGGGCGTTCACCGCGCAGATCATCATCAACCACGTGCTGGCCAGAGACGGTGAGAGCATCGATAACGTGGATCAGGCGCTGGAGCGGGCGGTACAGAACGAGGTAAAAGAACTGGTGATTCAGCCGACCCACCTGATGCACGGTGCGGAGTACGACGAGCTGATGGATTCCGTGAAAGAGTATAAGGGCAAGATCAAATCCATCAAGGTTGCGGAGCCGCTTCTGGGTGAAGTGGGCAAGGATGCTTCCAGCGTAAACGCTGATAAGGCAGCCGTTGCGCAGTACATTACGGCGGAGGCGGTAAAAAAAGCCGGATTCGGAAGCCCGGAGGATGCCGCAGCGTCCGGCACGGCGTTCGTGTTTATGGGGCACGGAACCTCCCACACCGCAAAGATTTCCTACAGCCAGATGCAGAAGCAGATGGAGGATCTGGGATATTCCAACGTATTTATCGGAACGGTAGAAGGAGAACCGGAAGATACATCCGCCGAAGCGGTAATCAAAAAGGTGAAGAAGGCCGGATACAAGAAGGTCATTCTCCGCCCGTTGATGGTAGTAGCCGGCGATCACGCCAACAACGATATGGCGGGTGAGGAAGAAGATTCCTGGAAGAGCCAATTCGATGCATCCGGTGCATTTAAATCCGTCACCTGTCAGATTGAGGGTCTGGGCCGGATTGACAGCGTGCAGCAGCTGTACGTGAAACACGTGGCGGAGGCCATGAACAAATAGCATAAATTGTATTGAAATTTACAATAATTCACACACGCCGAATTGATAATTAGAATGAGGAGAACCATATATTAATGAAGAGAATTGAAATGACAAAGAAGAGCAAGTTATGGCTGATTGCGGCGCTGTCCGCCATCATGATTTTCACCCTGGTAGCCTGCGGCGGTTCCGACAAGAATTCCTCCGGCCTGGAGGACGGTACCTACACCGCGGAGTTCACCACGGACAGCCGGATGTTCCACGTAAATGAGACCAAAGACGACAAGGGCACCCTGACGGTAAAGGACGGAAAGATGACCATTCACGTGACTTTGGCCTCCACCCATATCGTGAACCTGTATCCGGGAACCGCGGCAGAAGCCAAGAAGCAGGATAAGGACGACCTGCTGCAGCCGACGAAAGAGAAGGTGAAGTACGAAGACGGAACCACCGAGGAAGCCTACGCCTTCGATGTTCCGGTGCCGGAAATCGACAAGGAATTCGACTGCGCCCTGATCGGCACAAAGGGAAAGTGGTACGACCACAAGGTGAAGGTCACCAACCCGGTGAAAGAAGATAAATAGAGATGAACAGGATGCAGTTGAGACGAGGGTTTCCCGGAATTCGGGGGCTGGTTCTTCTGCTGATTCTTGCCGCAATGCTTTCCGGATGCAGCTTATCCGGTGCCGGCAGCGAGAAGGCACAATCCTGTGAAGTGACGATGACAGGGGGTTCCGGACGCGCCAGCGTGGAATCCCCTGCTGACGTTACGGAGAAGAACGGTACGCACCGGGTGAAACTGGTGTGGAGCAGCTCCTACTACGACTACATGGTGGTGGCCGGTCGGAAGTATATGAACGAGGCGAAGGCGGGGGAGAATTCTGTTTTTACCATCCCCTTCGAGGAATACGATGAAGCGTTCGAGGTGATCGGGGACACCACCGCCATGAGCGAGCCTCACGAGATCAAATACCGGATTACGGTGCACGCCCCGGGAACGTCCTCCGGCAAAAACAAATCCGCCGAGGCAAAGGCTGCCGGCTCCGATGGGGTGAAGCGGGGGAATATCACCGAAGCGCCGGAAATTTCCGGTCTGAAGTACCGGGACCGGGAAAAGCTGGAAGCGGCCAAGGAATTCACCCTGGACCGGTACGAAAAGGACGGAAAGACCTACACCCTGCTCACTTTGGGGGCCAAGGATCTGTTCCTCCTGATTCCGGAAGGGGCGAAGGTGCCGAAGAATTTGTCCAAGAACATCACGCCGCTGTCGCTGCCGCTGCAGAACACCTATGTGGTGTCCACGGCGGCCATGGATCCCATCCGCCAGGTTGGCGGCTTGACCGGCGTAGGGTACACGGGAACCCGGGCAAACGGATGGCACGTGAAGGGAATCGCCAAGATGGTGCAGTCCGGGAAGATTCAATACGCCGGCCGGTACAGCACGCCGGACTACGAACTTCTTCGGGGAAAGGGATGCGATCTGGCTATCGAAAATACCATGATCTACCATTCGCCGGCGGCAAAGGAGAAGTTGGAATCCCTGGACATTCCGGTGATGGTGGAGCGGTCCAGCTACGAGAAGAGCCCGCTGGGCCGGCTGGAATGGGTGAAGCTGTACGGAGCACTGTACGGCAAATCCCAAGCCGCGGAAGCTTTTTTTGAAAAGGAAGCGGCCCGCGTCCGCAAGGTGTCGGAGAAGGAGAGCACCGGCAAAACCGTGGCGGTGTTCGCCGTGAACTCCGGCGGAAGCGTAACGGTACGAGCATCGGGGGATTACCTCTCCGCCATGATCCGTCAGTCCGGGGGAAAATACCTGGCGGCGGAAAAGGCGTCGGAGGAGTCCATGCGGTCCACTTTGAACATTCAGATGGAAGATTTTTACCGCATCGCTAAGAGTGCGGATGTGATGATCTACAACAGCACTATCGAGGAACCCATCGGCACCGTGGCGAAGCTGAAGAAGAAATCCCCGCTGCTGAAGAAGTTCAAAGCGGTTCGGGAAGGACGGGTCTACTGCCTGCCGCCGGGATTCTTCCAGAACAGCACCAAAGCCGCGGATTTTATGGAAGATATGAATCAGGTGCTGAAGGGGGAGGACCGTTCCCTCAAGGTGTTGAAGAAACTGAAGAAATAACGGAAAGGAGTCTGCGTGAAAAGGGGTAAAACATCCGGAACGAGGTACGTTTCGGCTTTGGCGGGATTGGCCGTTCTGCTGTTTTTACTGGCAGTGCTGAATCTCTGCCTGGGGAGCACCGCCATCTCCCTCCGGGAAATCGGGCATCTCCTAAGGGGAAGCGGGGAGAGCACCGCATATGACATCGTGTACAATATTCGCCTGCCGCGGATTCTCGCCGGAATCCTGCTGGGAGGCGCCCTTTCCATATCCGGATATCTGCTGCAGATCTTTTTCGCCAACCCCATCGCCGGTCCCTACGTGCTGGGCATTTCCTCCGGGGCGAAGCTGACGGTGGCGCTGGCCATGGTCTTCCTGCTGGGGAAGGGCATCACCCTCAGCGCTTTGGGAATGACGCTGACCGCCTTTCTGGGATCCCTGCTGGTGATGGGATTCGTATTGCTGCTTTCGGGAAAAATAAAGAACATGTCCCTGCTGGTGGTGGCCGGGGTAATGGTGGGTTACATCTGCTCCGCGGTGACGGATTTCGTGGTTACCTTTGCGGACGATTCCAACATCGTGAACCTGCATAACTGGTCCATGGGCAGCCTGTCGGGCATCCAGTGGTCCGGCGTGCGCTTGTCTGCCACCTTGATTATGTTGGGAGTTCTTTCGGCCTTCTTCCTGTCCAAGCCCATGGGAGCCTACCGGCTGGGGGAAACCTACGCCCGGAGCATGGGAGTGAACATCCGGGGCCTGCGCATCGCCCTGATTCTGATTTCCAGCCTGCTCTCCGGAGTGGTGACTGCCTTTGCGGGCCCCATTTCCTTTGTGGGAATCGCGGTGCCCCACTTGATTCGGGGATTGATCCGTTCCGACGAGCCCCTCCGGATGATTCCCGCCTGCTTCCTGGGAGGCAGCGTGGTGACTCTGATGTGCGACGGCATCGCCCGCACCCTGTTCGCACCGACGGAGCTGAGCATCAGCTCGGTGACGGCCGTATTCCTGGTGCCGGTGGTACTCACCATGATGGTACGGCGAAAGGGGGGACGCGCATGAGTACGGAGCTGAAGACCCGCATTCTGGATGCGGGATACGACGGGAAGGTCGTCGTGGAAAATGTAAACCTTCAGGTGAAGCCCGGAGAAGTCCTGGCCCTGATCGGCCCAAACGGGGCGGGAAAATCCACCCTGCTTCGCACGGTGACTTCCCAGCTTCCGGAAATTCACGGCGGGGTATTTCTCAGTGAGAAGCGAATTCAGGAAATCGAACGGGAGGAATTGGCCCGGAAGATGGCGCTGGTTACCACGGAGCGGCCCCGGCCGGAATGGATGACTTGCCGGGAGATGGTGGCTGCGGGACGCTACCCGTACACCGGGAAGCTGGGCATCCTTTCGGACGCCGATTGGCAGATTGCGGAGGAAGCCCTTCGGATCGTACAAGGGGAAGCCTTTGGGGATGCGGATTACAACCGAATCAGCGACGGACAGCGGCAGCGGATTATGCTGGCCCGGGCCCTGTGTCAGGAGCCGGAAGTCCTGGTTCTGGATGAACCCACGTCCTTTCTGGACATCCAGTTCAAGATGGATCTTCTCTCGGTGATTCGGCGAATTGCGAAGCAGAAGAAAATCGGGGTGATTCTCTCCATGCACGAGCTGGAGTTCGTTCCGGCCGTGGCAGACCGAGTGGCATGCATCGGCAGCGGCCGGGTGGCCTGCCTCGGGACACCGGAAGAGGTGATTACCGGGAGAAATCTGGAACAGTTCTTTGGGCTGCAAAAGGATGCCGGGGAAGAAGTGACCCGGGGAATTCACGAATACGCACAAGCACTTCGGAAATGGATTAGATAGATGGCAAAAGTAATTATGGTACAGGGCACCATGTCCAATGCGGGGAAAAGCCTGCTGGCCGGCGGGCTGTGCCGGGTATTCCGGCAGGACGGTTTTCGGGTGGCGCCTTTTAAATCCCAGAATATGGCGCTGAACTCCTTTGTGACGAAGGAGGGCCTGGAGATGGGACGAGCTCAGGTGATGCAGGCGGAATGCGCCGGCATCGAGCCCTCGGTATACATGAATCCCATTCTGTTAAAACCCACCAACGACATCGGCTCGCAGGTTATCGTCAACGGGGAGGTGCTTCGGGACATGCCGGCCCGGGAATATTTCCGCTACAAAACCCGGCTCATTCCGGACATCCGGAAGGCCTTTCAGAAGCTGGCCGCGGAGAACGACATCATCGTCATCGAGGGCGCCGGAAGCCCGGCGGAAATCAATCTCAAGGAAAACGATATCGTGAACATGGGACTGGCGGAGATGGTGGACGCACCGGTAATCCTGGTGGGAGATATCGACCGAGGCGGCGTGTTCGCCCAGCTCTACGGAACGGTGATGCTGCTGCCGCCGCAGGAACAGCAGCGAATCAAAGGCATGGTCATCAACAAATTCCGAGGGGATGTCACCCTTCTGGATTCCGGCATCCAAATGCTGGAGGAGAAGACGGGCATCCCGGTGATCGGCACGGTGCCCTACTGCCCCCTGAACATCGACGACGAGGACAGCCTCAGCACCCGATTCCAGGGGACGGCGCCGAGCTTGGTGAACATCGGGGTCCTTCGACTGCCGCGCATTTCTAATTTTACGGATATATCGCCTTTTGAAATGGTGCCGGGGGTAGGCATTCGCTACATTACGCGGCCGGAAGAGCTGGCGGGATCGGACATGGTCATCCTGCCCGGAACGAAGAACACCATCGGGGATCTGCGCTGGCTTTGGGAGACGGGGCTGGCGGAGGCTGTTCAACGGATGGCGGCGCGGGTGCCGGTGTTCGGCATTTGCGGCGGATACCAGATGCTGGGGCGGATGGTTTCGGATCCGGATTCGGTGGAAGAGGGCGGAAGTCTAAAGGGACTGGGCCTTCTCCCCGGAGAGACGGTGCTGAAACGGCAGAAGAACCGGCGGCAGGTGAGAGGAAGAATTTCCCTTCGCACCGGGATTCTGGGCATGCCGGAGGATACGGAATACCGGGGATACGAGATTCACATGGGGGAGACCCGAAACGAGGACGGCGAGGTGTTGACCTGCCGGGCGGACGGCGAAGCGAACGGCCTTCAGCAGGGAAATGTGTACGGAACCTACGTCCATGGAATTTTCGATACCGGCAATGTGGTGGAGCAGATCTGCCGGACGCTGGCGGCAAAAAAAGGCGTGGTTTTACCGGAGAATTCCGGGGAGAGCTTTCGACAGCGGCGGGAGAAGGAGTACGACCGACTGGCGGACCTGGTGCGGGAAAGCCTGGATATGGAGAGGATTTACGGCATGCTGCGGGAGGCGGCGTGGAGTGACGAATAGGAAGGAAACGGGAGAAATGAAGAGGGACGAGATTCAGCTGGAATACGTGCTTCCGGGGAATATTGAGAAGCGGAGTTTTGAGATTATCCGGGAGGAGCTTCGGGAGCGGGGCATTTGCCTTCCCGCGGATCAGGATCCGGTGACGCGCCGGGTGATTCACACTACGGCGGATTTCGACTACGCGGAGACCATGACCTACTCTCCGGATGCGCTGGAGACTGCCTACCGGGTGCTGCGGTCCGGCGGGGATATCGTGACGGATACCAATATGACCCGGTCGGGCATCAACAAGAAATTTCTCCGCACGCTGGGGGGCGAAGTGCACTGTTTCATGGCGGAGCCGGATGTGGCGGCGGAAGCCAAGGCGCGGGGCGTGACCCGGGCGGTGGTGAGCATGGAACGTGCCTCGAAGCTGACCAAGCCCCTGATTGTGGCGGTGGGAAATGCGCCCACGGCGCTGGTGTCCCTGCATGAAATCATGGAGAACACGGGCTGGCGGCCGGAGTTGATTATCGGCGTGCCGGTGGGTTTCGTGAACGTGGTGCCGGCCAAGGAGCTGATCCTCCGGTCCGGCGTGCCCTGCATCATCAATCGGGGCCGGAAGGGGGGCAGCAATGTGGCGGCGGCCATCTGCAATGCTCTGCTGTATCAGATTCGGGACGGAAAAGTGCCGGAAAGGAAATAGACCATGGATTCAAAGAAGGAGCTTCGAAAGGGGTTCACCACCGGGAGCTGCGGAGCCGCGGCGGCAAAAGCGGCGCTGTACATGCTTCTCACCGGCAGCGTGAAGGACGAAATTGAAATCATCACCCCCGGAGGCGCGGTGTTCCGGACCGAGGTAAAAGATATTTTTCGGGAAGAAAACCGGGTGCGGTGCGCCGTGGTAAAGGACGGTGGGGACGATCCGGACGTGACCACAGGGCTTCACGTGACGGCGGAGGTGCGTGCCGAAGAGCGGGCCGACGGCGCCTTGGAAATCCGAATTGAGGGCGGCCCGGGCGTGGGCCGGGTGACCCTTCCCGGTCTGGATCAGCCCGTCGGCAATGCGGCCATCAACCGGGTGCCTCGGCAGATGATTGAAAAGGAGCTTTCGGAAGTGGCGGAGCTGCTGGATTTTCGGGGCCGAATCCGGGTGATTCTCTCCGTACCCGGCGGCGAGGCGGCCGCGGAACGGACCTTCAACCCGCGGCTGGGCATTGAAGGCGGAATCTCCATCCTGGGCACTACGGGAATTGTGGAACCCATGAGCACCCGGGCGATTCTGGACACCATTCGGGTGGAGCTGAATCAGCGGAAGGCGCTGGGCGACCGGATTGCCGCCGTCTCTCCGGGAAATTACGGACTGAATTTCATGAAGGAGACCTACGGTTACGACCTGAACCGCAGCGTGAAGTGCAGCAACTACGTGGGGGATACGGTGGACATGGTCCGGGAGATGGACTTTCGGGGCATGCTCCTCACCGGCCACATCGGCAAGCTTATTAAGGTGAGCGGAGGTATCATGAATACCCATTCCAAGGAAGGGGATGCCCGGATGGAGCTGTTGGCCGCCGGAGTGATTCGAGCCGGCGGAAGCATGGACACCCTGCGGGGCATTCTGAACTGCCGGGTGACGGAGGAGGCGCTGGGCATCATTCAGACGGAATCGCCGGCGCTGCTTCGGAAGAGCATGGAATCGGTGATGGACCGGATTCTGTACTATCTGAGGAAGCGTGCCGGAGCGGAACTTCCGGTGGAGTGCATACTGTATTCCAATGAATTCGGCTTGCTGGCGGCGTCACCGGGAGCGATGGATATGCTGGAGAAATTAAGGAAAGGATAAGGGAGCGATGGTATATTTCGTAGGTGCCGGCTGCGGTGCGGCGGATTTGATAACGGTGCGGGGAATGCGGCTGATTCAGCGGGCGGATGTGCTGATCTACGCCGGGTCGCTGGTGAATCCGGAGCTTCTGGAATATGCAGATTCCGGCTGTGAGATCCACAACAGCGCCGAGATGACCCTGGACGACATCATTTCGGTGATGGTGCAGGCAGAGGAAGCGGGAAAGACGGTGGTGCGGCTGCATACCGGAGAACCCAGCATTTACGGCGCGGTGCAGGAGCAGATGCGGCAGCTGGATGATCGGAACATCAAGTACGAAAGCTGTCCCGGCGTCAGCGCCTGCTTCGGGGCGGCGGCATCTCTGAACCTGGAATACACCCAGCCGGAGGTGTCCCAGTCCCTGATCATCACCCGGATGGAGGGGCGGACCAAGGTGCCGGAAACGGAGCAGATCGAATCCTTTGCGGCCCACCGCACCAGCATGGCCATCTACCTCAGCACCGGAATGATGTCGGAATTGTCCCGGCGGCTGATGGCGGGCGGATATCCGAAGGACACGCCGGCGGCCATCGTGTACAAAGCCACCTGGCCGGAGGAAGAGAAATGCATTTGCACCGTGGAGACCCTGGCGAAGACCGCCGAGGAACACGGCATCCGAAACCTGGCGGTGGTCCTGGTGGGGGATGCGATTGCCAAAAGCGGCTATGCGGATTCCCGGCTGTACGCGCCGGAATTTGAAACCGCCTATCGGAAGGCGGTGCAGCCATGATGGGCAAGCGATATATTCGAATCGCCTGCTTTACCCCTCGGGGACGGGCGCTGGCGGAGCTCTTGATGGCGAACTGGACGGAGTACATCCCCCTCTGGCGCCGCCGGGAGGAATCCCCGGAAGAATGGGCGGCGGAGGGATTTCGCATGCACCAGCCCCTGCTCTTTGTAGGGGCGGCGGGGATTGCCATCCGCACGGTGGCGCCCCTGGTGAAGGACAAGTTGCAGGACAGCCCGGTGCTGGTGATGGACGAGGGGGGCCGGCACATCATACCGCTTCTGTCCGGGCACATGGGCGGCGCCAATGCCCTGGCCCGGGACATCGGGGCGCGCATCGGGGCGGATCCGGCCATCACCACCGCAACGGACGTGAACGGATGTTTTGCCATCGATGATTTCGCCCGGCGGAACGGGCTTCGCATCGGGAACCGGGAAGCCATCCGACGGGTGTCCGGGAAGCTGCTTTCGGGCAAAAAAATCCTTCTTCGAAGTACCGTGCCGGCGGAATTTTCCGGGAGGGTGCCGGAGAACGTGGTGCTTCGGCAACGGAGCGAAGGGACGGCCGAAGATACGAGCATCCCGGATGGGATTATCGGCTTTCCGGAGACGGAGGCGCCGAAAGAATGTCTGACCCTGATTCCCCGAAAACTGGTGGTTGGAATGGGCTGCCGAAAAGGCGTGCCCTTTGAGAAGCTGAAGGAGTTCTTGGAACGCGTGCTGGAAGAAGAAGGGCTGCAGCCGGAAGACATTCGGTGCATCGCCTCCGTGGACCGGAAAGCCGGGGAACCCGGGCTGATTCAGCTTGCGCAGTACTGCCGGGTTCCCTACCGCTTATTCACGCCAGCGGAGCTGGAGCGGGTCTCCGGCGAATTCCCGGAGTCGGAATTCGTCCGGAGAACCGTCGGCACGGGGAACGTGTGTCACCGTGCCGCGGCCGCCGCGGCCGGCGGCGGCCGGTTGCGGCGGGGGAAGACGGCGACGGATGGGATGACACTGTGCATCGTGGAGCAGGAAAAATGGCATTTTCAGTGGCAGGCGGAAAGGAATGAGATGTGAAGGGGCATATTTATGTAATCGGAATGGGACCGGGAAAACGGACCGGCATGACGGCGGAAGCCGCAGAGGCGGTGAACGCCTGTGATGTCATCGTGGGCTACACGGTCTACGTGGAGCTGATTCGGACGTCCTGGCCGGAGAAAGATTTTTTTACCACCCCCATGAGACAGGAAATCGCCCGGTGCCGAAAGTGCTATGAGCTGGCGGAAGCGGGAAAAACCGTGGGGCTGGTGTGCAGCGGAGATGCGGGCATTTACGGAATGGCGGCGCCCATGTTGGAGCTGCAGCGGGAATATCCCGAAGCGGAAGTGACGGTGATTCCGGGCACCACGGCAGCGAACAGCGGGGCGGCGGTGCTGGGGGCGCCCTTGAACCACGATTTCTGCGTGATTTCCCTCAGCGACCTGCTGACCCCGTGGGCGGTCATCGAACGGCGGATTCGCTGCGGCGTGCAGGGGGATTTTGTCATGGCAATCTACAATCCCTCCAGCCGGAAGCGGGCGGACTACCTGCGGAAGGCGGCGGACATCATGCTGGCGGCCGGAGCGGAACCGAACCGGGCCTGCGGTTACGTGGAGAACATCGGTCGGGATGGAACCCGGGTGGTGACCTGCACGCTGGCGGAGCTTCGGGAGGCGAAGGTGAACATGTTCACCACGGTGTACGTGGGGAATTCCCGGAGTTTTATTCAGGGCGGAAAGCTGATTACCCCTAGGGGGTATGAGTTGTAAGGAGTGAAGATGAAGAGAGTGCTGATCTACGGCGGTACCACGGAGGGACGGCGGCTGGCGGAAAAGCTGGCGGAAGCGGGGATTTCTTCCCTGGTGCTGGTGGCAACGGAATACGGGGAGCAGATGATGGCGCCGGGGGAGAAGTCCGGACGGATTCAGGTGCTGCAGGGGCGTCTGACGGCGGCGGAGATGACAGCGCTGTATGAGCGGGAACAGCCGGCGGTCATCGTGGATGCCACCCATCCCTATGCGGAGGCGGTGAAAAAAAATATTCGGGAAAGCCGGGAGGGGTTCCGGCAAATCCCGTACTATCGGGTCTGCCGAAATCCGGAGGTGCCGGAGGAACGGGAAGATGCCAGGTATTTTGATTCCACCGCGGACTGCGTCCGGGCACTGCGGTCTGCTGCCGGAAACATTCTCCTCACCACCGGAAGCAAAACCCTTTCGGAATTCTGCCGGTACCCGGATCTTCGGGAGCGGCTGTACGTCCGGGTGCTGCCCAGCGTGGAAAGCTTGGAAATCTGTGGGGAACAGGGAATTCGGGGGGACCGGATCATCGCCATGCAGGGTCCCTTCTCCGAGGAAATGAATCGACAGATGCTGCAGGAGACGCATTCCGAAATCCTGGTGATGAAGGAAAGCGGCCGAAACGGCGGAGAAGCCGCTCGGATACAGGCGGCGGAGAAGGCGGGGGCGACGTGCTTTATCATTCGCCGGCCTCGTGCCGCAGAGGAAGGACTTTCCTTGGAGCGGGTGTTCTCGGAAATTCGAGAGCGGTTCCCATCGGAAGATATTGCCCGGGCGGCGGGGGACGAAGGGTCCGACAAAACCCGATTGAAGGTGGTGCTGGTGGGCATCGGCATGAACGGAAAACGCCATCTCACGCCGGAGGCCCGGCGGGCGCTGGACCGGGCGCAGGTGCTTTTCGGGGCGCCCCGCATGCTGGAATCCTTTGCCGGAAATTACAAAAAGTATCCCTTCTATACAAGGGACCGCATTCTGCCAATTCTTTCGGAGCTTCAAGAAACGTCTCGGGAAGAGACGGTTTGTGCGGGGATTCTCTTTTCCGGGGATACGGGATTCTACAGCGGCTGCCGCAACCTGGTTCCGGCATTAAAGAAGCTGGACGGAGCGGAGGTACAAGTGCTTCCGGGCATTTCTTCCGTCTCTGCCCTGGCGGCGGCGGTGGGAATCTGCTGGCAGGACGGAAAGATTCTCAGCACCCACGGAATTTCGGAAGAAGACTGGATACCGGAATTCCTGGATGCGGCAGCACACCGAGAGAAAACCTTCTTGATTACTTCCGGTGCGAAGGACGTACAGCGGATGGGACAGCTGCTGGCGGAGCGGCATCGGGAAAACTGCATCTGTCACATCGGATGCAATCTGGGAATGGCGCAGGAACAGATTCTCCGGCTACCTCCGGAGGCGTGCAAGAATTTCGAAGAACCGGGGTTGTGCACGGTGCTGGTGGAGAATCCGGACCCGCAGCCTCGCCGGCTCACCCCGGGAATGGGGGATGATGTTTTTATCCGGGAGAAGGTGCCCATGACCAAGGAAGAGGTGCGGGCGCTGTCTATTTGCAAGCTGCACCTCACCGCACCGGCGGTGGTGTACGATATTGGCAGCGGCAGCGGTTCGGTGTCGGTGGAGCTGGCCGGGTCGGATCCGTCGGTGAAGGTGTACAGCATCGAGGTGAAGGAGGATGCGTACAATCTGACCTGCCGGAATATTGAGAAATTTGGCTTTGCCAACGTAACAGCGGTTCGGGGAGCCGCCCCGGAATGCCTGGAATCCCTTCCGGATCCCACCCACGTCTTCATCGGTGGCAGCGGTGGGCACCTGGAGGAGATTCTGGTGCACCTGATGAATCGAAAGAGAACGATTCGGGTGGTGCTGAACACCGTTACGCTGGAAACTCTGGCGGAGGCTTCCCGGCTGATGGAAAAGTACGAGCTGGAGGGGGAAATCTGTCAGGTGCAGGTGAGCCGAAGCCGGAAGGCGGGGGCGTATCACTTGATGCAAGGGCAAAATCCGGTGAATATCATTTCCTTTGATCTTCTGCCGGGGGATAAGAACTGAGATTGCAAAAAGGGGAAAAACCATGAAATATCCAAGAATTGTCATCGCTGCCACCGGCAGCGGGAACGGAAAGACGACGGTGACCTGCAGTCTGCTTCGGGCATTGCAGCAGCGAGGCGTTTCGGTATGTTCCTTTAAGTGCGGGCCGGATTACATCGATCCCCTGTACCACCGAAATGTCATCGGGGTACCGACGGGAAATCTGGACCTGTTTTTTACGGATGAAAAGCGGACGCGGAGTATTTTTTGCCGGGAATTCGCCGGAGAGGTGGCGGTCGTGGAAGGCGTGATGGGCCTGTACGACGGGCTGGCCGGTATAAAAAGAGAGGCGTCCACGTATCATATGGCGGAGGCGTTGGACGCGCCGATTATCCTGGTGGTAAACGGTTACGGGAAAGGCCGTTCTGTTATTGCGGAATTGAAAGGATTTCTGGATTTTGACAGGAGCAAACGAATCGCCGGCGTGATTCTGAACCGAGTATCTGCCGCATTTGGCGAGATTCTCGTGCCGACTATCGAAGAAGAGCTGGGAATTCCCGTGCTGGGCTGCCTGCCCAACCGGAAAGACGATTTCTTCCGCAGCCGATACCTGGGGCTGGTGCTTCCCGATGAGGTGAAGGACTTTCAAGAGCAGCTGCAGACCCAGGCAAGGCTTTTCCAGCAACACGTGGATGTGGGCCGGATTCTGGAAATTGCCCGGGGAGCGAAAGAATTTCCGAAAGAAGAGGGGTCTATGGATATCCAAATCGGGGAAGAGCTGTACCGAGAACAGTCGAAACCCCTCCGAATCGGCGTGGCTCGAGATGAAGCCTTTTGCTTCTATTACCGGGAGAACCGAGAGATGCTGCAGGATTTTGGTGCGGAATTGGTGGAATTCTCCCCTATGGTGGAGGAACACCTGCCGAAGGATATTTGCGGACTGTGGTTCGGCGGCGGTTACCCGGAGCTGCACCTGGCGGCGCTTAGCGGAAACCGCCGTTTAATGGATGAGATACGAGCATTGGCCCGGGATGGGATTCCCATCCGCGGGGAGTGCGGTGGCTTCATGTACCTGGGGGACTCTATCGAAGACGCGTCGGGACGGGTCTGGCCGATGGCGGGCATTCACCACGGACGGAGCTTTCACAGCGAGGGACGCCGCCGGTTCGGGTATGTGACGCTGACCGCTCATGAGACCGGTGCGGTCATCCGAGGCCACGAATACCACTATTACGACTGCGACGATAACGGAACCGCCTACACAGCGGAGAAGCCGGTGACGGGCAAACAGTGGAGGTGCATCGTGAAGAACGGCGCACAGCAGATGGGCTTCCCACATTTATACTACCCGTCCAACCCGGAATTTGCGAAAGCCTTTCTCCGGGAATGCCGCCGGTGGGCAGAGGAGCGTGAACAGAAATGAAAAATTCCTTTTATTACTTCGAAAACCGGGACTGCCAATACTATCCCTGCCACAAGGAAATGGCGGAAATGAACTGCCTGTTCTGTTACTGCCCCCTGTATTTCCTTCCGGATTGCCCCGGAAAGCGGGTACAGATTGAACGGGACGGGAAGGTGATTCTGAGCTGCATGGACTGCGATTACCCACACCGCCCGGAAAATTACGGCGAGATGATGAAGCTCCTTCAGAAAGCCATTCGGGAGCGATAGAGAGAAATAAAGGGGAGGACGATGGAGATTCATAAAAAAAACATTTCCGCCGCGGCGGTATTGTCCGGCTGGATTACCATTCCAAAGGTGTCGCAGGAGTGGCGCAAGGAGATTCAAGGAGAATGGGACCGAATTGCGAAGCCCCTGGGCAGCTTCGGCAAGCTGGAGGAAATTCACACCGCCATCGGTGCCATCCAGCAGCGCCGGGTACCGGACCTGGATCATATGGAACTGTTGGTGTGCTGCGGCGACCACGGAATTGTGGAAGAAGGGGTGAGCCAGTCCGGGCAAGAAGTGACGGCCATCTGCGCAGAAAATATCGGAAAGGGCCAAAGCTGTGCCGGCATATTGGCGGCAGCGGCCCATGCAAAAATCCGAGCCATCGATGTGGGCATTCATGGCCCGGGGCCGGTGCCGGGAACGGAGTTCCGGCGGGTGGCGGATGGAACGAAGAATTTTCTGAAGGAACCGGCCATGAGCCGGGCACAGTTCCGCACCGCGCTGCAGCTGGGACTGGATCTGGCGGCGGAGTGCCGAGAAGCCGGCGTACGGGTGCTGGGCGTGGGCGAGATGGGCATCGGAAATACCACTTCTGCGGCGGTGCTGGCCGGAAGAATGTTGGGACTTTCGGCGGAGACGGTAACCGGGCGCGGGGCCGGGCTGGATGGGGCCGGACTGCAGCGCAAGAGAAAGGTTATTGCGGCGGCTCTGAAAATGCCCGACGTGAGCTCGGACGTGGAAGCCATATGGTGCCGGTTTGGCGGCCTGGAGCTGACGGCGATGATGGGTATCATTCTGGGGGGCGGCCTTCATGGCATTCCGGTGGTGCTGGACGGACTGCTGAGCTTGGTCTCTGCGGAAGCCGCGGAACGATTGGTTCCGGGAATTCGGGAATACATGATTCCCTCCCATATCAGCCGGGAACCGGCGGCTCGCCGCCTGTCGGAGAGTCTGGGACTGGAACCGGTGCTGGATGCGGGCATGGGTGCCGGAGAAGGCGCCGGTGCGGCCATGATGATGTCCCTGCTTCGGGATGTGAACCGGGTGTACCGGGAGGCGAAGCGGTTCGACGGATACGGCATGGAACCATATACCCGCTATGAAGAGTAAGAGATTCGCAAGGAGGACGGAACGATGATGGTATTGGTAACCGGCGGCAGCGGCAGCGGAAAATCTGCTTTTGCGGAGGAGCGGGCTCTTTCCTTTGGAAACCCCAATGCCTATTACGCCGCCACCATGGAGGTGATGGATGGAGAATCCGTTCGCCGGGTGGAGCGGCATCGGCAGATGCGGGAAGGAAAGGGGTGGATTACCCTGGAGCAGCCGCGGGACATTGAAGACATCACCGGACGCATTCGGAGCTACGATTCTGTGGTTTTAGTGGAATGCCTCACCAACCTGGTGGCCAACGAAATGTATCGGGGGGACGAAGAGTGTGAGAATCTGAAGGAATGCATTGGAAAAATCACCGGGGAGATTGCCGCTGTGGCGGATTCGGTGGAAAATCTGGTGGTGGTCACCGGGGATGTTTTTGACGATGGAGTATCCGCTGCACCGGCGCTTCGGAACTATTTGCAGGTCCTGGGCAATGTGAACCGGGAGCTGGCCGCAATGGCGGACGAAGTGGTGGAAGTGGTGGTGGGAATTCCCGTCGTTTTGAAAGGAGATAGCGCGCGTGAAAATAGCATCTGTTTTTAAATCCGTGACGGTGGCTTTTTCCATGTATTCCCGGATTCCCATGCCTCGGTTTCGCTGGGAAACGGAGGATATGCGGTACCACCTGTGCTTCTTTCCCTGGGTGGGAGGCGTGATCGGCATCTTGGAATACCTGTGGTTTCTCGGGGTCGCGCGCTTTGAAATCGGTCCGACGGCGGCCACACTCATCGCACTGAGCATTCCCATCCTGGTGACCGGCGGCTTCCACCTGGATGGGTTCATGGACACCTGCGACGCCCTGTCCTCCTGGCGCACCCGGGAAGAGCGGCTGCAGATTCTGTCGGATCCTCACATCGGAGCCTTCGCGGTGATCCGGCTGGCATTGTTCGGACTGATCTACGGGGCGGCGCTGTCGGAACTGACGGCGGAAGGCCGAATTCTGTGGATGGGGTCCTTTTTCCTCTCTCGCTGCCTCAGCGGGTACACGGTGGTCGCCTTTCCGAAAGCGAAGAAAACCGGGCTGGCCCGAACGGAATCGGATACCGCGGCTCGAAGAACTGCGTGCATCCTTCTGCTGCAAGGAGGGCTTTGCATCGCCTGGATGATGTGGCGGTCTCCGGCGGCCGGCGGCACGGTGCTGGCGATTGCCTTGCTGGGAACCCTTCATTGCCGTCGCTTCTGCGGCACTAAATTCGGCGGCATCACCGGTGATTTGGCGGGCTGGTTCCTGTGCCGCATGGAACTGGTCATGGTGCTGGGCCTTTGGGCGGTCGGCATCCTTACCGGAATTTTCTAAGGAGAGTGAAACATGAAACTGATTATCGGCGGATACGCCCAAGGTAAAAGCAAATACGGGGAAGCCCGCTTTCCCGGCCACATTCTTTATGACGAGGCGAATTTCTCGCTGCTGTACCGGGAAGCACCCGGCACCGGAATCCGGATTAATCACCTGCACCGGATCATCCGGGAGAAGCTGGAGGCGGGACAAACGGAAGAAGAAATTCTCCGGGAAGTGGAAGAAATCGCCCGGAACCATCCGGACTGCGTATTTATTTCCGACGAAATCGGCAGCGGCATCGTGCCCATGGATCCCCTGGACCGCCGGTGGCGGGAAGTGACCGGTCGGATCCTCATCCGAATTGCGGCGGAATCCGACGAAGTGATTCGCCTGTTCTGCGGAATTCCTCAGGTGATTAAGAAAGAACTTCCTGCGGTGCGTCACATCTTCCTGATTCGCCACGGGGCCACCCCGGGAAATCTGGAGCATCGATACATCGGAAGAACCGACGAATCCCTGTCGGAAACGGGGCGGCGGGAAATTGAAAGGCACTGCTATCCAATCTGCGATGCGGTGTTCTGCAGTCCCATGCGGCGCTGCCGGGAGACCGCCGAGTTGATCCATCCGGCACGAATACCGGTGGAAGTGGCGGATTTCCGGGAGACGGATTTCGGCCGCTTTGAGGGTCATACCTACCAAGAGCTGCAGGACGATCCCGCATATCGGCACTGGCTCCGGACAGAGGGGACCATTCCCTTTCCCGACGGGGAAAGCCGGGAGGAGGTCCGGGAACGGGTGCTGGAAGGCTGGCAAAAAATGCTAAAGGAAGCCGAAGACCGGGAAAACATCGCCCTGGTGATTCACGGCGGCACCATCATGACCCTCCTGTCGGAACTCTTCGGCGGAAACTATTACGACTATCAGGTTAGAAACGGAGAAGGATATTCATTTGATGTATCACGGGACGGCATTTGCAGCGGGCTTTGTGCTCGATCTTATTCTGGGGGATCCGGAGACATGGAACCATCCGGTGCGGCGAATCGGTAACCTCATTCAGAAATTAACGGATTTTTTTCTGAAGCGAGGAGACGGGATTTCCGATTCGGCCGTCCGGGCTCGGACAAAAAGAAAATACGGACGACTCCTGGTGGCGGCGGTGCTCCTGATCAGCGGCGGGGGAACGGCCTTGCTTCTGGTGGGCGCGTACACGCTGCATCCTTGGGCGGGCTGCGCCCTGGAGGGCTGGCTCACCTACCGATTGCTGGCGGCCCGGAATCTCCGGGATGCGTCCATGCGGGTATACCGCGCCCTTCAATCCGGTTCGCTGAAGGATTCCCGGTATGCGGTGTCCATGATTGTGGGCCGGGACACCACCGTGCTGGATGAAACCGGTGTGACCAAAGCCGCGGTGGAAACCGTGGCGGAGAATACCTCCGACGGGGTCATCGCCCCGATGCTGTACATGGCTCTGGGAGGACCGGTGCTGGGCATGATGTACAAAGCCGTCAACACCATGGATTCCATGGTGGGCTATCGAAACGACAAATACATGGATTTCGGAAGAGCCGCCGCCCGGCTGGACGATGGGGTGAATTTCATTCCCGCCCGAATCAGCGGCCTGTTGATGGTGGCGGTGGCGTTTCTGATGGGATTTTGGGATCGGCTTCGCGGCTTCGAACAAATATACAGCGGCCGTCGGGCCTTCCGAATCTTCCTTCGGGATCGACGAAAGCATGCCAGCCCCAATGCGGCGCATACCGAAGCCGCCTGCGCCGGCGCGCTGGGTGTTCAGCTGGCGGGAAATGCCCGGTACTTCGGCCGGGTGGTGGAAAAACCAACCTTGGGAGAGAATCTGCGGCCGGTGGTGCCGGCGGATATTCTCCGGGCGAACCGGCTAATGCTGGGTACGGCGGTGCTGTGTGAATGCATCTGCTTGGGAACGATGGGACTGTTACTTTAAACAAAGGAGAGATTCGTGCACGGAGGAAATATATACGGGAATGAAATTGAATACGATTTTTCGGTAAATCTGAATCCATTGGGACCGCCGGAATCGGTGCGGGACGCTCTGGCGGCGGCACTGAATCACGTGGAGGAATACCCGGATCCGGAGTACCGGGAGCTTCGCTGGGGATTGGCGAATTACTGGCAGCTGGCGAAAGAACAGCTCGTGCTGGGCAACGGCGCATCGGAGCTGATTCCCGGCATCATCCGGGCACTTTCCCCGAAAAACTGCATGGTGACGGCGCCTTGCTATTCCGGCTACGAAACCGTGTTGAACGCCGCGGCTCCATCCTGCCGGATTCATCGGATTCCTTTGCGGGCGGAAGATGATTTTACCTTGCCGGAGAATATCTGCCAAGAGATTGCCCGTGTAAAACCGAATCTGCTGATTCTCACCAACCCCAACAATCCCAACGGGAAGCGAATCTCGGCGAATCGCCTTCGAGAAATTGCCGATGCCTGCCGGGCGGCGGGAACGGTGCTGTTGATGGACGAATGCTTTCTGGCACTGAGCGGCGGGGATGCGGATTCCCTGATCCATTGCATCCGCAGCGAGGCACTGCCGGCGGTGGTGCTCCGGGCGTTTACCAAAACCTTCGCCATTCCCGGGGTGCGCCTGGGATATGCCGTCTGCTCCGCTCCCATGGCGGAAAGAATCCAACGGGAATTGCCGGAATGGAACCTGTCCGTTTTCGCCCAGTACGCCGGAAGGGCAGCCTTGGAGACCTCCGCCGGTGGAACCTCCGGTTATTTGGCGGCCTCGGTGGAGATGATTGCCCGGGAACGGGAATTCCTCTCGGAGGAGCTTGAAAAATTAGGGTTCCGGGTATTCCCGTCCGATGCCAATTACATTCTCTTTCAATCCCGGGACTGGGAACTGCACCAAAAGCTGCTGGATAAGGGGATTCTGATTCGGGACTGCCGGGATTACCACGGGCTGACCGCCGGGTTCTATCGGACAGCGGTGCGAACCCACCGGGAGAACACGGCGCTTCTTCGGTGCTTGAGAAACATCAAATAATTGGAAGAGATGCACGGAGGGCGGAAGTCGCCTTTCGTGCATCTCTTTTCATCTTTCCCGGCACCCGGTTTGCGTATGAAAACCGAAATCAATAGGTTTCAGAGGAGTCGTACGCAAACCGAGGGGCCCGGCGTGCCGGCAATTTTCATTTACCCGGCACTTGGTTTGCGTACGAAAACCGAAATCAATGGGTTTCAGAGGAGTCGTACGCAAACCGAGGGGCCTGGCGTGCCGGCAATTTCCATTTTTCCGGCACCCGGTTTGCGTATGAAAACCGAAATCAATGGGCTTCAGGGGAGTCGTACGCAAACCGAGGGGCCTGGCGTGTCGGCAATTTCCATTTTCCCGGCATCCGGTTTGCGTATGAAAACCGAAATCAATGGGTTTCAGGGGAGTCGTACGCAAACCGAGCAGCCCGCCGGCCCATTTGTTGTCACCTGGCGGGCCGGTCGCCCTGCCGAAAAAAGCAAAGCGCCGGGCGGGCAGAATTATGTAAAGCCATTCACAAATATTGTTAAATCTGATATAATATATTATAAAATTTAGTATCATAACATAAAAATACATACAAAAAGGGAGATAGAACAATGGGAACACTATATCGTTTTGATTCGGATGTGGATACGGACCAGATTATTGCATCGCAGTACTTGCTGTATCCCACCATTGAGGAGATGAAGGGACATACCTTTGAATCCCTGGATTCGGAATTTGCCAACAAAGTGAAGCCGGGGGATTACGTGGTGGCCAACGAGAATTTCGGATGCGGGTCTTCCCGGGAACAGGCACCCGGCGTGCTGAAGGCACTGGGGGTAAAGGCGGTTATCGCCAAATCCTTTGCCCGGATTTTCTACCGCAATTCCATCAACATAGGTTTGCCGGTGATTGTGTGCCGGGATCTGTACGACTGCGTGAAAGATGGGGATGAAATGGAACTGGACCTGGATGCGGGCACGGTGACCAGCGGCGGAAACACCTACGAATGCACCAAGCTGCCGCCGTACATGCAGAAGATTTTGGATCAGGGCGGTCTGATCGCTTCTTTGGATGAGGCGTAGCGCCGGAAACCGCAGGACGAGACGAGAGTATTTTTAGCAGAAGCAGACAGGGAGACAGAGAAAAATGGGAATGACGATTGCAGAGAAAATCATCGCCCGGGCAGCCGGGGTGGACGCCGCAAAGGCCGGTGAAATTCACGTGGTGACTTTGGATTACATGCTGAGCAACGACGGCACCACACATCTGACCATTGATAAATACAACAATTTGAAGAATCCGCACATTGCAGATCCATCCAAGCTGGTGTGGGTGGTGGATCACAACGTGCCTTGCGACAGCGTGAAGACGGCGCAGTCCCAGAAGAAGATGCGGGATTTCGCCCGGGAGCACGGAATCGATTTCTACGAGGGCGAGGGCATTTGCCATCAGGTGATGGTGGAAAAATACGTTCGGCCGGGGCAGCTGATTTTCGGGGCGGACAGCCACACCTGCACCTACGGGTGTCTGGGGGCTTTCGGAACCGGCGTGGGGTGCACGGATTACCTGTACGCCATGGTGACGGGCAAATCCTGGGTGATGGTGCCGGAGGCCCTTCGGTTCAATCTGACCGGCACGCTGCGGAAAGGCGTGACCGCTCGGGATGTGATTCTGACGATTATCGGAAAAATAGGCGCCAACGGCGCCAACTATAAGGCCATGGAGTTCGCGGGGCCGGGACTGGCGGGGCTGTCCGTCAGCGACCGGTTCGTCCTGTGCAACCTGGCAGTGGAGGCCGGGGCCAAAACCGGACTGATGCCGGTGGACGAGGTGACTTTGGAGTACCTGGAGGCGCACGACCGGGAGCCGGTGGCCTGCTATGAGAGCGACCCGGATGCGGAATTCGCCGAAGTGTACGATATCGACCTTTCGGAGATTCAGCCGGTAGTGGCAAAACCGCATTTTGTGGACAACCTGGCACCGGTATCGGAGGTGGCGGGAACGAAGATTCACGAAGCGTTCCTGGGTTCCTGCAGCAACGGACGGCTGGAGGACCTTCGCCTGGGAGCGGAGGTTATCAAAGGAAAGAAAGTAGCGGAGGGCGTTCGCTTCCTGGTGGTTCCGGCCAGCCGGGATATCTATAATCAGGCGGCGAGAGAAGGGATTCTGGATACCTTCATGGAAGCCGGTGCCATCGTAATGAATCCCAACTGCAGCGTGTGCTGGGGCAGCTGCCAGGGCGTGATCGGCGAAGGGGAAGTGCTGATCAGCACGGGAACTCGGAACTTCAAGGGCCGGGCCGGCGACCGGAATTCCTTCGTCTACCTGGCGAACGCGGCGACGGTGACGGCATCGGCGGTGGCCGGTGAGATTGCGGAAGCTTGTTTTTAAGGAGAAGGAGAGTAACAAAATGGAACATTTTAGCGGAAAAATATACACCATGGGGGATGATATCGATACGGATATCATCATGCCCACGGAATATCTGGCCCTCCCTTCCGTGGAGGATATGAAGCCCTACGCCTTTTCGCCGCTGCGGCCGGAGCTGGCGGGAATGCTGGAGCCCGGGGACTGCATCGTGGCGGGAAAAAATTTCGGCTGCGGCTCTTCTCGGGAGCAGGCGCCGGAGGTGATCAAGGCCCTGGGCATTCGGTGCATCGTGGCCAAATCCTTTGCCCGGATTTTCTTCCGGAATTCCATCAACAACGGACTCCTGCTCATCGAAAGCGATCTGATCGATCACGTGCAGGAAGGGGATGTGATGGACGTGGAAGTGGGCCGACAGATTCGGGTGAACGGGGCGACGTATCCCATTGCGGATTTGCCGGAAAACCTTCTGGAAATTCTGGATGCCGGCGGGCTGGTTCCGGCGATGAGAAAGCGGAACGGGCTGGAATAGGAGGAGAGCATGGCGACATTAATTGAGAAAATTCTCCGGAGAAATACCGGAAAGAAGGATGCGAAGCCGGGGGACATCGTGACCGCGAAGGTGGACCGGGTGATGGTGCACGATATTTTCATTCCTTTTGTGGCGGACAAATTCGAAGAGATGGGATTCACGAAGGTGTGGGATCCGGACCGCATGGTGCTGGTGTACGACCACATGGTGCCGGCCAGTCAAGTGGACGATGTGCGGCACTTCCACCGGGGGGACGCGTTTGCCCGGAAATACGGAATCAAAAACGTTCACCGCACCGACGGAATTTGCCATCAGCTGATGGCGGAGAAGTACGTGCAGCCGGGAGATGTGGTGTTCGGAACGGACAGCCACACGGTTACCTACGGCGCACTGGGCGCTTTCTCCACGGGAATCGGCTACACGGAGATGGCGGGAATCCTGGGAACCGGCGAGCTGTGGCTTCGGGTGCCGGAAACCATCCGGGTGAACATTCAGGGAACCCTGCCGGAGAACGTGACGTCGAAAGATGTGATCCTCACCGTTATCGGCGATATCTCCGCCAGCGGCGCCACCTATCAGTCGTTGGAATTTGCGGGGAGCACCGTGGACCGCATGTCCGTGGCCAGCCGCCTCACCATGTCCAACATGACGGTGGAGGCCGGCGCAAAATGCGGTCTGTGCTATCCGAATCGGGAGACGTTGCATTTCACCGATGCCCATCCAATGAGCAAGGGGATTTTCGGAGACGACTATAAAGATGCTTTTGACGAGATTTTCCGGACGGTTCTCACCGGGGATGCAGCGGCCAAAGCGGCAGATTCCGTCGAACCGGGTTTCCACGTTCCGGGGACTCCGGGTTTCCTAAAAGGAGAAACGGGCAGCCTGTGTTACGAGTCGTCACCGGAGGGCACGGAGTTCGCGCGGGTGCTGAATTACCGGGCGGAGGATTTCAGACCGGTGATGGCCTGTCCGTCTCAGGTGGATGCCGTTCGGCCAGTGGAAAAGGAAGCGGGAATCAAGGTGGATCAGGTGTTCATCGGTTCCTGCACCAACGGCCGCCTGGAAGACCTTCAGGCAGCGGCGGCAATTCTGAAGGGCAAGAAGGTGGCACCGTTCGTAAAACTAATCGTAACGCCGGCCAGCCGGGATGTGTACCGGGCGGCACTGGCGGACGGCACGCTGGAAACCCTGTCGGAGGCCGGCGCCATGATTACCACGCCGGGCTGCGGCCTGTGCTGCGGAAGAGCCGGCGGCATCCTTTCCGATGACGAGGTGGTGGTGGCCACCAACAACCGGAACTTCCTAGGCCGAATGGGTACCAGCAAGGTGCGGATCTATCTGGCATCGCCGGTCACCGCGGCGCACTGCGCTTTGGCCGGGGAGATTGCGTTATAAAGAATAAACTGCTGAAAAGTCCGGAAGAATCTGGGGTTCAGCGTTAAGAAAACCCACGAGTTTCGAGCATTGAAACTCGTGGGTTTTTGATGGTTTAAGACACCCCCCTACATAACCTTTTCATAGAAGGTATCCAGGGAATCCCGGATGGTCTGGAAGAAGTCCGTGGCGCAGCGGGCGTAGTGCCGGTTCCGGGAGGTCATTAAGCTGATGTCCACGGTATGGCCCAGTCCCTCCAGTTCCAGCGTCCGCAGGCCCGCTTGAACGATGGAACCTTCCTTGTAGTACGCGAAGGATTTGGCGCAGAACATGGCGGCATCGAATCGCTTGCACAAGGAGGCCTGAACGGCGTATTCGCTGACGTTGATGATATTGTTCAGCTCGATATTCCGGCTCTCCAGAAATGGGTCGATAAGAAAACTTGTGGTGCTGTCGGACAGGTCCCGGATGAAAGGGAGATCGGCATAATCGGCGATGTCCACCGTTGTGGCATCGCCGGTCCGCTCTCGGGCGATGTGGTCCGGCACGGCCAGATACACCGGATCCTGGAAGAGCAGTTCCTTCTGCAGATTCCGATGCGGGACGGCGTTTACCGCAATGATGCCGTCCAGCTTGTTGTCCAGCAGCATGGATTCCAGCTTCATGGTGATGTCGGAATACAGGTGGATTTTCACATGAGGATGGGCAATGTGGTACCGGATGATGATGTCGGCGGCAAAAGCACGAACCCGAGAGACGCTGATGCCGATGGAGACTTCGCCGGCGTCCCCGCTGTTGATTTCCGAAATAGTCTGGCGCACATCCCGGTCCATGGCTTCCTGCCGGAGAAGCATATCCCGGAGCACTTCACCCGCCGGGGTCAGCTGCACCTTCGGCTTTCGAATTACCAGCGTGGTTCCGTAATCCTCTTCCAGTTTCTTGATGTGTTCACTGATTCCTTGTTGAGTGATGAAAATTTTGTCCGCGGCGCGGGTGAAATTAAGTGTTTCACTGAGCGCCAGAAAGGCGCGTTCGCTGTTGGTCATGGAAAACTCCTTTTTTGTGTTTTTCAACTAAGCAGATCTGTTAATGATTAAACATTATACCACAAGTAAATACTTGTTTAAATACAAAAAATTACTGTTTTTCAATTGTCCGAAAATAGAGTATATTATAGATGCTAAGAGATAGAGCTTAGCTGTGAAAGAGCCAACCATTAACCATAAACCTTATAGATTCAGGAACGGAGCGTATCCATCGGATACGTTCTTTTTCTGTTTTTGGGATATTTTTAAAATAGAGGGTGACGCTGAAAATTGTTCAGATTTAATTAAAGCTTGTGAATAATAGGACATTATTTCACAATTGCATCGGGATGCGGGACTGTCTATAATGAAATCAAGGATTTTTGGAATGAGGATTTAATGTATGGAAACAAAAATAAGAACGGAAGAAACCTCGTGGGGCCGCCTGCAGCACCGGCTCTTTCGAATGGTATCCATCGGCACGGTGTCGGATCCCCTGAGTCTGGGTTACGACATCTTCAGCTCCCTGGCGTTGATTGTCAATCTGACCGCCGCTTTTATGATGACCTATGACCATCTGGCGCAGACCTACGGCGCCGGATTGACGCTGGTGCTGGAAGTGACCACGGCCTTCTTTGGCGTGGATTACGTTCTTCGGCTGCTCACGGCGGAGTGCCTGTACCCAAATGTAGGAAAGGGCCGTGCCCTGGGCAAGTACGTGATATCCGGTGCCGGCCTGATTGACCTGCTGTCCTTTCTCCCGGCCTACCTGCCGGTGATGTTCCCGGGAGGCGCCACCGCCTTCCGGATGTTTCGGGTGGCGCGGATTCTGCGTCTCTTCCGCATCAACCGGTACTACGACTCCCTCAATGTCATTTCTCAGGTGCTCGTTCGGAAACGTCAGCAGCTTCTGTCTTCTTTTTTTATCATATTGGTGCTGATGATGGCCTCCAGCCTGTGCCTCTACAGCGTGGAGCATGACGCTCAGCCGGAGGTGTTCCGAAATGCCTTCTCCGGAATCTGGTGGTCCGCTTCCACTTTGCTCACCATCGGTTACGGCGACATCTACCCCATCACCACGCTGGGCAAAACCTTCGGCATCCTCATCGCTTTCCTGGGCGTGGGCATGGTGGCTATTCCAACGGGTATCATTTCCGCCGGTTTTGTGGAGCAATATCAGCGGATTCAGAAGCTCAGCGAGTACGGGCTGGAGGCAGACATCCATTTCGTTCAGGTGATGCTGAAGCCGAAGGATGAGTGGTGCGGGCGGCTGGTTCGAGAGACGGCGCTTCCGTCCGGCCTGATGATTGCGGTAATCCTGCGGGGGACGGAGACGAAAATGCCCCACGGTGACGTACGGCTCCGGGCCGGCGACCGGCTGATTCTCAGCGGCGAATCCCCTCGCAGCAACGAGAACATGGAAATGAAGGAGATTGTGCTGCACCGCAGCCACCCGTGGGTGGGAGAGCGGATTCGGTCTCTGGACATTTCCCGCCGCAGTTTCATCGTTCTCTTGAAGCGCCACGGCCGGGGCATCGTGCCCAAAGGCAATGTGACACTGATGGAGGGTGACCGGCTGACGATGTATACCATAAAAGAAGGGGCGGAGGAGCCGGAGGAATTGCCGAGACCCATCGTGTAGCGGCAAGACGGAGGACCCGGAATTGCCTAAAATCGCTCGAAACTTCTTTTAAGAAAAATAATCTGTTGCGACAAGAAATTCAATTTTTTGTTGTGCTTCGTTCATAAAAAGCATTGCCTTCCCGATGTTTTTAATGCTAAAATTATTATGTTGGGTGTTTTGAGGAGGCCGTGGACTTCAAGAAAACCACATAAATGTGCCACCGAAACACCAGAATTCAGATATAGTATAAGGACGGTAATGGTCAAGAGTCAGAAAGGAGCACTATGGCAGGAAAGGTTGTTACATCTTATCTGAATAAATACGGAAAGAATATCGTAGACTCTCCGGAATTCGAACAGGCAATGAATCAGCGGCACCACCTGAGAAGCTCGGTGGGAATGCACACCATGCGCGTGGTGGCAGCCAGCGTTTGGATTTGCTATCTGCTGAAGAAGATTCACGTACATACGGACAGCGAATCGGTGGTGAAAGGGGCGCTGTGCCACGATCTGGGAATTCTGGACCGGGACGAGAAGTTTGATAATAACAAGGAATGCTATCGGGAGCATCCGGTGGAATCCGTGGAAGTGGCAAAGAAGCTGCTGCCGGACCTGAGTGAGAAGTCGGTAGAGATTATCCGGACCCACATGTGGCCGGTGACTTCGGAGCTTCCTACTTGCCGGGAGGGCGTCATCGTCTCCCTGGCGGACAAGGTAGTTGCTGTTCGGGACTTCCTCAGCTTCGGCGAAAGCCGTTTCACAGACGGGGAAAGCTATTCCGCACCAGCACTGCAGGGAATGGAGAACCGGAATCGGTATTCCGCATAATGAGGTAATAAGAAAAAGGGATTGGACACCCCCAGACGCCGGGGGGTCCAATCCTTTTTTTTTTCCGCCCCAAACCCACGTCGAAGCACGGTTTTTGCGGGAAAAGGGATTTTAAAGAATTACATTTTATCTAAATATCTTACCGGAACTACTTTTGTAAGCCATACTCCATTCACAGAGCGATAAAACTCAAACCCTGCTTTTTCCATCTCCCCCGCAGCCACTCTGTATACTACCGGTTTTCCGTGACGACTGCCAACAGTAACGGCAGTTGCTTCATCACCGGAAAGATGAACATATAACCTTGATTTTGGAATAAGTCCTATCTGATCAATAGAGTCTGTGTATTTCTCTCCGGTTCCATGAAATAGTATTTCTGGTGGGGTTACCCTTTGCAGTTCCACATCCACCGGAATCGAATGTCCCTGATTTGCTCGAATCAGCGTTTTATCTTCATTAAAAGAGTAGCGTTGCTTGTTATCTGTTCGAACAATCTTATCCAACAATTCCATATCCAGTGGCTGTGTTTTTGAAATACCTGCAATCAGTTCTTTTACATTAGCCCAGCCATGTTCATCAAGTGTAATTCCAATTACTTCTGGCTTATGTCGAAGAATCAGACTGAGATACCTGCTTGTATCTGTCCGCGACATTCCATCACCTCATTTCGTTCCATACGGAGCAGTTGCCTCTGCAGCTTATTTCATTCTAACACTTACTCTCCATCGCGTAAACCAAACTTAAAAGTGTTAGATTTTTGCGAACATTCTCTTGACTTCATCATTTACCCATGGTAGTATTGATGTTAGAAAAGTGCGAACACTTTTTCAGGAGGTAAAATCATGACAGGAGAATTTGGCAAATTTGTAGAGGTGCGACGTAAAGCACTTGGTAAGACCTTACGCGGCCTTGCGGCAGAACTTGGAATAGCGCCGGCATTTATGAGCGATATAGAAAAGGGGCATCGATATCCACCGGCAAGAGAAAAACTTGAAGAACTGGCAAAACTTCTTCAGCTTAGTCAGGAAGACACTGACAAGATGTTCGATCTTGCTGCAGGCGAAAGAAAAAATGGTATCTCTCCGGATCTTCCTGAGTATATTATGGGAAGTCCAAAAGCACGTACTGCTCTTCGCATGGCTCGTGACAAAGGTGCTGACGAAAAAGTTTGGCAGAAGGTTATCGACATGTTAGAGCAAGAGGAAAATTAAGATTGATCCACTACAAATATTCACCAAAGCAATTAGAAGAAAAGGCGACTGAGTTACTTCGTAGATTTGATGCAGAGAGGCTGTACAAATGCAAACCGTTAGATGTGTATGAGGTCATCGAAAAATGCCTTGATGTACCCTATGACTGGAAGTATATTACTCCAGATCAATCTATACTGGGACTTACTGCCTTCAAATCCGGGACGCTTTGGGTATGGCCGGAATCTCATTACGAAGACGGAATGAAGCCACACCGGGTCTTTCTTGAAGAAGGCACAATTCTCATTGACAGCACACTTACTGAAATGAAGAATCACGGGGTAGAGAATTTCACCGTAATGCACGAAGTGTTTCATCAGGTTCTTCATAAAGACTGCTTTAGACACAGCAATCCTGACTATACACATAGCACCACACGTAAAGCGCTAGCTGGCAAAAGATACCCGCTTTCTTCACTGGAAATATGTGAATATCAAGCTAATACCTGTGCTGCAGCATTTCTTATGCCTGCTGCTGTAATTGAAGAACAGCTCCATTATCATCACATTGACTATATCCTGAATTTTGATAATTCAGTTGATCGCAGGATTTTAATTGAAATGGCTGGCAGATTCAATGTAACTAAAACAGCTATGAAATACCGTCTCATCAATCTTGGATATGCACGTCCGGAGATCTGGCGATAATCTGTGCTCGTTACTTCAAAACTAAAGTTGCTTGCAAATAAGCTGCACTAGACATGCTACATTGCAGAACTTTCATCATTCCGGTCAAACCGGAGAAAGGAAGGTTCTGTTTATGTATGAACCATCAATATTTCTGCTATTCTACCGTAATCATTCCCTGAGGGGAGGTGATTATTGATGGGAAGTGGAAACAAAGGGCTCTACTTGGGAGCCATAACATCATGTCCGAGACCGGTAGCTGGTGAATTGGTTTTACGCAGCAAAGATTATCGATACTTTGATAATATCGCCCGAAGATCAGATGTGGACCCTGAAGGCAATTTTGATATTATAGGACATGGTTCTCCCGCAAGTATTCAAATTGAATTCAACGGAATCAAGTAGCAATTAGATGCAAGAAGTATTTCTCGTATCCTAAAGCATAACGCAGGCTATCATAAAAAGCAACCGATACGTTTGCTATCCTGCTTAACTGGTTCCAAAGCTGATGGCTTTGCTCAAAATTTGGCAAACAAGCTAAATACAATAGTATATGCACCTAAGTATCTTGTTTGGGCATATCCTGATGGAAGATATATTATTGCACCAAGACATCCCCAAAATCCAAACATGCCGCACCCGACAATACGAGGTGACTTTATAGCATTCAAACCAGGAGGAAATAAAAAATGACCGACAAAATAATTTGTGAAAAATGTGGCTGTGAAATGACAGACCGAAGCTCAGGCGATTCTATATGCGTCGAATGCCCACAATGTGGATGGGGATGGGCTACTACAACATATGATCCATCTCTTGACGACAACACGGCATATGAACTATGGCTTTTGCCCGGCAATGCACAATCTAAAGAAAACCTGCAAATCATTGCAAAAATCAGTCATACAAACTTCTTACAGGCAAAAAAACTGTTGGATTGTTCTACCCCTGTAAAACTGTATCCATTTGACGATTCCTCAAGCAATACACTCAGTCGTGTAAGTGAAATTAGATGTATTGCAAAGACACTGTCAAGCGCAGCTATATGCTTTTATATTGTACCTGATTTTCCATATAACTACTAGTTTTTTGGAGGAAATGAAAATGACTCATATTATCACTCACCATCTAATACTCTTTAAAAGAGCGGCAGAATAATTTGGCTCAGGAATTAAACACCTGGGCCTATATAAAGGCCTAAGTGTTAGAAAATCGCGAACATATTAACAATACTATTACGAAATGAGGTGATTACATTTGAATACCGCTGTTATCTATCGTTGCCCAAGGAAATGCACCATCGGGAAAAGTTGCTTTATTATAAAGCTTCCGTCCCCCCTCAAGACACCACTGGAAATCCTCCAAAAGTGTCCCGCAATGAAAGGCAAGGATATTTCCATTGTCATTGGAGATGACCATCCGCCCTAAACATCCTCTTCATAAATAAATATCGTAACTTGCAAATAAGCCGCAGAGACGTGCTACATTGCAGAATTTCCGGGTAGTTACCTGCCTATTCTGCAAGTATGACTCTGCGGTATTTATTATGATGAATTTTATGAACAAGAAAAAATCTAAAACCCCCAAATTAATAACTAACATCAAAGGAGATGACATAATGGATAAGAAAAAACGAAAAGCAACTATCGACGACGGCATGAATCCAGAACTTGTAAAGGGCGCTGACTTTGATGGATATCTTGGTATCCCAATGATTAAAAAACCTGAGCAGTTCATTATTCCTTCCGATATTGTGCCTTTCACAAAAAGAAAACGGACAAATTGTTCAGACATTGCAATTGGTTTCTACGAAATGGATCGGGAATTTGCAGAAGTGCTGATTTCACCTCAGGATTATATTGAAGAATTCTGTAAACAGCCACTCGTTACGCCTGAAAGCATTAAACCTTTAATTAGTCCGGACTGCTCTCTTTATCGAGACGCACCACTTGCCGTTCAAATCACAAACGTGTATCGAAATCGAGCAATTGGATATTATTATCAGAGTCATGGGGCATACGTAATCCCTCAAGTACGCTGGGGAAATGAGCTTACTTACACAACTAAAGTACTTCCGGAGAAACTAGCATTCCTCGGTGCAGAAAAACATAGCATTGTTGCTATTGGAACCTATGGCTGTTTTAAAACTCGCGATGACAAGTATCATTTTGAAGCCGGATTGGCTTCCATGATGGAAACGCTGGAACCTGAAATAATCCTTGTGTATGGTTCTATGAACTCCAAGGTTTTTGGTCCATATCGGAATAGTGCAAAATTCATTCCCTATACAGATTGGATTACCAAAATGCATGGAGGTGATCAGTAATGGGAAGCGGATCAAGCGGAGGATATGGTAGCGGCGGGAATGGTTCACAACCATATGCACCATCATATCATGTCACTTCAGATATGTTGAAAATGGACAAGAAGGATCCTGATATTTACAATCCTAATACTGGATACTTTAAGAATCCAACAGCCACTAATTTGGAAACAGCCATTGATGGAAACCGCTTTGTCTTTAACGGAAATCGTGCGGAAGGAACCATGACATACGTGTTAGACAAAAACGGAAATATCATCTTTGGAAAACGATGTAACCCCAATGATGGTAGAAAAAGAGCTCCACACCCAACTTTGATTGGTGGAAAAGATCCACAGGTGCAGTGTGCCGGCATGATAACCTTTCGCAAGGGTCGGATCTCGTCTGTTGATGATCGAAGCGGTCACTTCCGTCCGAATTCCAAATCGTTGGAAAAAGTTGATGCAATTTTACAAAATATCTGTGATAATAATCCTAGACTATTTGACAAAAATTCGAAATGGAGGAAATCATAATGAATGATTTATATAAGGAAATATACACACTCTTCTCCAGGCGCTGGGACGAAGATCTTACCGAGGAACAAGAGGATGCTTTGGATGACAAGGCAGATGAGCTTATTGAAGAATATGGATGGGATGCTGTATATGAAACATTTAAATCCTATCTTACCCAGGAGTGTTTGACCCCGGAACTTTCTGTGAATGCCGCTTATATCTTTTGGGATTTTTGTTGGTACAACTATCCAATTCATGATCCCTATGAATTCATGAGTTACTTCTACTATCGCATTGATTTCAATACAAAAAAGTATGATGCTTCTGATATTTTGGACAGCTTGACAACCACGGTGCTCCCAAAGAATGGTATTTCAGCTGCCGATTTGATGAAACATCCGTACTACATGCCGGAATCCGATCCTGAAATGATTGCCGCTGCAGAACGTTGGAAGAACAAATAGCGAAATTTGCATCACCAAAACAGCTCCCGGAGAGCCTGTATTTACAGGTCTTCCGGGAGCTAATACTCTACATCTCTGTATCTAGTGAGTGCGTGAGCACTCGCTAGATTAACTATGGAGCGAAATCACATCCAAATCCTCCGGCACCAGCAGGTTTCCGGAGAAGTACTTCCGTCCTTCCTCCAGGTATAACTTTTGCCGTTGCTCTCCGTGAGATTCCTCCGTGTGGTACAGGATCAGATTAGGCACGGAATACCGCTCCGCCAGCTCACAGGCATCCTTCACCGTGGAGTGGGCGATTTTGTGAGGATGGAAGATGTCATTGTCGGATTCCAGGCAAAATGCCTCGTGAAGGAGCCATTCACTGCCTGCCACGTATTTTTCCCCCTCCGGGCGGCAGAATTCGTCCCCCAGACAGGTGAGGCGCTTTCCCGGTTCGTATTCCAGGGAAAAACCAAATTGAATCGTTTTCGGGTTTCCGATGTCGAAGAAGGTGATGGGATGGCCCAGCACCTGAGCGGTTTCTCCCCCTTCCACCGGAATGAGGTGGATGCGGCTGCCGATATGGCACAGCTCCTGCGGCCGGAGCAGCAGGTGGGCCACTTTGTCGATTTTGTCAATCACCGTCCGGGAAGAGTAGATGCGCACCTCCCCTTCATAATCATTCAGTTCCATTCCGTAACCGATTCGCCGCATCATCCAGATGATGCCCATAAAATGGTCCACATGTTGGTGGGTGACGAAGATGTCGTGAACATCCCGCCAGTCCAGGAAGGATTGTCCCAGCTGCCGGAGGATCTGATTTCCGCCGCCGCCGTCCACCAGGAAGAGGCTGCCGTTTTCCTCCAGGGCAAAGCAGGTATTGTAATTCTTTGTGGCCAGCGCAAAGCCGGTCCCCAGTACGTTCATTTTCACGAGAATATCCTTTCGTAATCTCCGAAGTTCTCCCGGACACCCTTGCCGTCCGGATCCTTTTTTTTATGGTATATTCTACCACAGAAAAAGGGACTGCGAAAACCGCAATCCCTTTTCTATGCTGTCAATTCCACAAGTTGTCAATGTACCAGCGATTTGGTTACTTCTGGATTGCCTTGAAATCTTCGGTCTGAGCCTTGATGCCTCTTTCTGCGGCAAATCTCTCGATGGAGGAAGCGCCGAAGAAGCCATCCAGTTCCGGAATGTTGCTGATGATGTACTGCGCATCCTTTGGCTCTGCAATCGGGCCGCCGTGGCAGATAACCATAACATCCGGATTTACGTCTCTTGCTGCTTTGATAATAGCCTTAATTCTTGGAATGCAATCGTCCAGGGACAGAACGGTCTTTGCACCGATGGTTCCCTTGGAGGTCAGACCCATGTGGGCAACGATGATGTCCGCACCGGCTTCGGCCATTGCAGCGGACTGCTCTGCATCGAATACGTATGGGCAGGTGAGCATATCCAGCTCGTGGGCTTTGCGAATCATGTCAACTTCCAGGCCGTAACCCATGCCGGTCTCTTCCAGATTCTGACGGAATACGCCGTCAATCAGACCAACGGTCGGGAAGTTCTGAACACCGCTGAAACCCTGATCCTTCAGCTGCTGCAGGTAAATGTCCATAACGCGGAACGGGTCGGTACCGCATACGCCGGCGAGAACCGGAGTTTCCTTTACCACAGGCAGAACCTCGGCACCCATCTCAACGACGATCTGGTTGGCATCGCCGTAGGACAGCAGGCCTGCCAGAGATCCGCGGCCGGCCATTCTGTAGCGTCCGGAGTTGTAAATAATCAGGATGTCTGCACCGCCGGCTTCACTGCTCTTTGCGGTGATTCCGGTTCCGGCGCCAACGCCGACCAGGATTTTGCCGCTTGCAATCTGTTCCTTAAATTTTGCGATGTTTTCTTCTCTTGTAAGTCTATTCATTGTGTACCCCTTTCGTTATAAAAATAGATTCATGCGTTTGACGTTTCCGATTCTGCTTACAGAAGGGAAATGAGTTTCTTTGCCGCTGCAACGGCGAATTCCTTGTCGTTGATATCCGTATCCAGCTCTACAATTTCTACGTTGGAGCCTTCCAACTCGGTGCGGAGCGTATCGAACAACGCCTTGTCCGCTTCGGCATCGTAGAACGGCTGACCTTCCACGTCAATCATGGACACGCCCTTCAGCGGAAGAATCAGTGTGGTTTTGCCCGTGGCATCTGCCAAACGGGAAGCGATTTCATGGCCAATGGACTTCAGCTCATTGGCAGTGGTGCGCATCAGGGTAACCGTTGGATTGTGCTTGTACAGATTCCGATCCTTGAACTGCGCCGGAACCGTATCCATCGGTCCGAAGTTAACCATGTCCAGTGCACCTACGGAAACCACCTGCGGAATGCCGTTTTTGCCCGCTGCGGTGAGACGGTCCGGTCCTGCGTTGAGAACGCCGCCGACCACTTCGTCACACCACTCGGTGGTGGTGAGATCCAGCACGCCTTTGATGAATCCCTGATCGATGAGGGCTTCCATGCATTTGCCGCCGGTTCCGGTTGCGTGGAATACCAATACGTCGTATCCCTGTTCATGAAGGTAATCTTCTGCTACCTTTACGCACGGAGTGGTTACGCCGAACATGGTAGCGGCCAGAAGCGGCTTGCCGTCGCTTTCGATTTCCTTCCGGTTCTGAACCATGCCCACAACGGCATTGGCTGCGTTGCTGAAAATTACTTTGGAGATGTCATTCAGACCTTCCGCATCCACAACGGATGGAATCATGACGATGTCGCTGGTTCCCACATAAGGGGAAACATCTCCGGATGCCATGGTGGAGACCATCACTTTCGGAACTCCCAGTGGAAGCTGCCGCATTGCCGGAGTAGCCAGTGCGGTTCCGCCGGATCCGCCGATGGAAATAATGCCGTCGAATTTGCCCTCGGCATAGAGCTGAGGAATCAACTTCTCCGTTCCTTTTGCTAAAACTTCTGTAGCGGTCGCCCGATCGCGCTTCTCTACGATGGCGTTGATGTCGGCACCGACTGCCGCCGCAACCTCTGCGCTGCTGATATCCGGTTCGACCACAGGTTCGAATACACCGGTGTTGATGCAGAGGGTTTTCAAACCCTGCTCTTCGATGCACTCTTTGATGTACTTAAGCTCTTTGCCTTTGGTGTCAAAGGTTCCGAGTACTGCAACCGTTTTCATTGTCATATACCTCCTTAGTCCGACTCTTCTTAATTGTATTCTAACACGAACAAAAGAGGATAAAATATGTTTTGATTACTAAAAATTGTGTTTATGTAATATTTTTGTTATAAGAAAAACTTATGGTTGATTTTTTGTGACATCCGCATGCTGCTTCGACCGCAGCATGGTTTTGTAGTTCCGCGGCGCCATGCCCTTATACTTCTTGAAAATTTTGCTGAACTGCACCGAATCCGGATATCCCACCCGAAGGGCGACTTCCTGAATCGGCAGTTCGCTGACCTCCAGCAGCTCGCAGGCTTTGTTGAGCCGGAAGCGAATCAGGTATTCCGTAAAGCTGATGCCCATTTTCTTTTTGAAGAGGGTACTCAGGTACGGGGTGGAAACGTGCAGCACCGTGGAGAGCGCCTGCAGGGTAATCGGCTGTTCGTAGCTCTGGCGAATGTGCTGCTGTACGAATTCGATGTAGTTTCGGGAAGCTTCCATTCCCTCCATGGCGGTCGTCCGCTTCTCGTCCAGTGCGTTGTCCATGGGATACTTGAAGGCGCGGGTGGAGGAGATGATTGCTCGTTCCGAAGGAATTCGCTCGAAAGAGGATCCGCCGATAAAACCCTGTGCCGCCGTATTCTCGTAGAAGTACTGGAGATCCATCGGCGATTTGATCGGACCGGCATAGACCATGCGGATTCGGTCCGGCGCCTTCTTCAGGCATACGGAGAACACCTCGTCCGCCAGTTTCTTCGCTTTCTCGAGAGATTGCGTTTTTTTCGGGCCCATGGTTCCACCCGGGGTGAGGCCCAAGTGAGCGCAGATAACATCCGCTCCCGCATCAATCATGGCTTCCGCCTGCTCCTTGCTGCACACAAAAGCCAGGGTGAAGAAATCCAGCTCGTGGGCAATTCGGATGGCTTCCACCTCATTGTCGAACCCCAGTCCTTCTTCCTCCAACGCTTCCCGAAAAACTCCGTCAATCAGCGCGACAGACGGGAAGTTGACGATGCCGGAAAGTCCGGAATTCTGAATCTCTTGGATGTAATCCCGGAGTTCGATGGTGGGATCCGAACAGTTCAGCCCGAAGAGCACCGGGGTGTATGGGAGCAGGGTCAGCAGTTCCCGCGCAGCAAAGGATTCCACCAATCGATTGCTGTTTCCGTAGCACAGGTAGCTGGCGAAAGAAGGCCGCCCGGCCGCCCGGAAGCAGCCGGCGCTGAGGGCCAGCACCATGTCGGCCCCGCCGGTAACGGAAGACAGCGCGGTGTGTCCGCAGCCGGAAGACGCACCGATTACGTGCCCGTTGGCCCGGAGATGGTTGTTCAAATGTCGAATAATGTTTTTACGATTGTTCAGCATGGCATCCTCTCTATTGTTCTGTCTGTTGTTCTGATTCTTCTTGACCGTCCGAAATGTCTCGGGCGAATTCCTCCGGGGTGCATCCCCCGTTCACACGAATTCGCGGCAGCAGGTAGGGATCGTCTCCCGGGTGTACCTTTCCGTATTCGGTGGTAAAAGCACAGAGGAAACCCGCTTCCTTCACCGCCGCTTCACAGGTGTCCGTGTAATCTCCGAAGGGGTAGGCGAAAGCCTCGCCGCTGCCCAGCATGTCGATGGATTTCTTCAGATCCTCCACGCCTTCTTCCTGAGACAGGGCGGTAAAAACACCTCCGTGGCCGATGGTTCCGCCGGGACGGTGCATATTGTAGGAGTGAGACTGGAAGTTGATGTGCTTGGCATCGCCGTATTTCTGAAGCACCTCTTTGCCGTTCTTGGCACAGATGACGAAACTGGTCGCGGTGATGTCGTATTTTTCCAGCACCGGAATTCCGTACTTCTGGAAATCCTTTGCGCAGTCGTCAAAGGTAAGCACCACGGATTTCACCGGCAAATCAATCTTTCCGTCAATGTAATCCCGCAGCTCCTGCCAGGATGGGAAATAATAATCCGCATCGATGAGATACTGCAGGATGGCGGACAGTTCTTCCGTGGACATGTAGTTGGGGTTCAGATCTTCCGGGGGATTGTTCGCATCGTAGATGTTGTGAAACATGCAGACCGCGATGCCGTGACCGTAGCTTGGAGAACTTTGGTCCGGCTTACGGTATGCCGTGCGAACCTTTCGGGTCTTCTTCACCCGGTTGCCGTAATCCTTCAGCGTGTAGGTGATCGTTCCGCTATAGGCTTTCCACAGAGTGCCGTCCTTCCGAAAACTGCTTTGATCCAAATCCGTCTGAATGTGGGAGGAAATGTCTTTCTTCCGATAATCCTTCGCCGTGACCCCGGGTTCCGAGAATTTCTCGCCGGGATACAGCCTTAGGGTGGTGTCTCCCTTCAAGGAAATGACGGGTTTGCGGCTGAGTCCGCCAATCTGGTGGTGGGCCTGATAGCGAATCAGCAGCACTCCTCCCAGGAGGAGCAGTATCATGATAATTATGATGAGAAGAATGCGTGAATTCTTCCTCCGAAAACGTTTCTCTGTATGATTCATCGATGTTCCTCGTGTGTTCCATTTATTCGATACATTATATATAACTGGACATATAACGTACTTTCGATATGTAGAAATATTATACCGCTATCATATCAGCATTAAAGCCGGAGTTCAACAGGACGGACTATTTGAAAATCGGATAGCGGAAGCCCGGGATTGGAGGAAACTTTTCTTTTATGGGAAATTGAGATATATAATAATTTGTGAGAAGTCGATTGTAATCGTTGATATTGAAAGGATTGAGAAGGGTTACCATGAAAAGTGTAACGAGAATGTAACATTTGATAAGATTAGTCGCACTTTTCCACAGATTGAGACAACATTGCTCCTAATGCTGACGCTATTTCGTCATCATTATTTTTTTGCTCAAATAAGTGCGTGTATATACCTAACGTTGTTGATATGTTTGAATGGCCCATTCGCTTAGAAACGATCTCGGGATTCACGCCTAATGAAATGCATATCGAAGCGTATGTGTGACGCAGTGCGTGAAATGTGATAGGTTCAAGTCCTATCTTCTTCATGTAGGATTGTAGCCGTGTTATGCATAAACATGCGTGAAAAGCTTCTCCGTTTTCTTCTTTCAGCAAATAAGGTGAATCGACCCACACTTTCCCATACTTTAGTTTGCTCTGTATGTGCTGTTTCCGAAGGGCTATAACATCGTCAACAACCAATTGCGGCAGAATACATAACCGTTCGCCGGAAGATGTTTTCGTTTCCTTGACAAACACTTCTCTTAAATTGGGTGAATACCTTGCACGCTTAATATAGAACCTTCCATCATCAGGAATTTCATCTTCCATTATTCCTAACACTTCCCCTTTTCGAAGCGATCCAAACAAAGCAAGTTCGAAACAGACTTTATAATCGAGTGGCAGTTCGTCTAGGTGTGAGCAGAAAACAGTAAAATCTTCAGGCGACAATATCTGCACTTCTTTTTTTCTTACGGAAGGGAGGCTTACGTCATGACATGGATTTGTTTTAATGAGATTCCACGTCACAGCAATAGAGCAACAGTTACGAAGAAGGGAGTATGTGAAGCGGATTGTTCTCGGTGAAAGCTCGGAAGATAAATCATCAACCCACATTTGAAGGGTGCGAGGGGAAAGCTTTTCAAGGCGCAATAATCCGATGGTGTTGTCTATGCGGTTGCACTGATCGTTGTAGGTGTGAATCGTATTTGGGGATTTATTATTGATAACCTGACTCCAAACAGCACTGCACATGTCAGAAACAGTTCTGCATTGGGAATCTATTCCGGAAATTGATTCAACCCATTCATTTATTTTTGTGTTCAGTTCCCGTTTTGTTGAAGCGTGAAACACTTTTGATTTCTGCTTCCTTTTTCCTACATAGTCGGTGTTAATATCAATCCACACTCTGTACTTATTCTTTTCAAGTTGTTTTATATGCATGACTACTTCCTTTTGTTAATCACAAAATCAATATAATCAGATACGTTTTCCATATCGGACGGAGATAAACTACTGATTTTGTCACATAGAATGTCATAAGGTGTTTTTTCTCTATGTTCATCATCAAATGTTTTCAACTCATTCCAGCCTGTTAAGTAGGAAATAGAACAGTTTAAAACGGAAGCAAATCTCGGAAGTTTGCTTCTCGGTATATCCCCGGTCCCGTTTTCAATTTTGAATATTGAGGCTTTTGATTTATAACCCAACGCCCTTGCCAAGTCTTCCTGCGACATATCCATTGCCAATCTTCTGTTTTTTACTCTGTCCCCTATAGTTTCAATACTCATAATGCCACCTCCTAGCGCAATAATAGCATATAGCAAAAAAGTGAACAATAATTTTCAAAAAATTGAAAAAATACGTTGACTTATATTAACCACAATGTTATTATATGACTGTGAAAAGTAGTCAACGGAAAGGAGGTGCTTGATGGTAAATACTGAACTTCTAAATTTGAAAATTAAAGAATCAGGACTTAAGAAAAGCCAGTTGTGCAAAGCGATGGGTATTACCTATCAGACGTTTCGCCATAAGAGAAACAATGCATCCGCTTTCACGTCACAAGAAGTAAACACGCTGTGCGAATTGCTTAACATTAGAACAATGACAGAAATGAAGAAAATTTTTTTTAGCCAAAGCGGCTAATTTTCTTAGCCAAATCAGCTAAAAAGTAAACGAATGGAGGCTGTGATGTTTGTGAAAGTATCAGAGTTCGCGGAAATCATGGGGATTAGCACGGTGTCTGTATACCGACTTATTGAGAGCGATTCAATCCCGTACTACAGAGTTGGGAAGAGTATTCGACTCAATATCGATGATTTTTGCAAAGGAAAGGAAAAAGGTTATGAAGAGCTTCAGATTGAAGGTTAGAAAGTTTCTCGAAGATGAGGCTTCCGAAGAGTACAACGGCGACACGCTGGGAATGTACATCGGAGGTACGCTCGGAACACTGATGATGGTAGCAATGATTTTGTGGGGAGGTATGTAGAATGGATTTCATGATTACAAGCGTTGATGATGTTAGCAGACAGGTGCATTACAGCATTAACAAGGTCGGAAACAAGTATGCGGTGAGAGCGTACAACGACAAGAACGGGAGAAGCGTTAGCAGAAGGTTTGACGAGCTGATGGAGGCTTACAAGGTGTTCGAGAAGATTGTTTCCTGGGTGGTCTTCGGTCTGTATGCAGACAACGACAGAATGGACTTTATCGAGAAGGGAACTATGAAATAGGAGGCATGTAGATGATTAAGACAGATGAGTTTGGAATGGTAACCGTTGGAGGAATGATTGATAGCCTGTTCGCTGAGTATGCAACCGCTGGAAAGGCGATTGCTAGAGGTGCAATTGACATGGGGCGTGATGAAACCTTGGTGAGAGCGGCGTTTGAACTCTGTTTCAGCATGGTTATGGAAGTATTGGAACCGATGTTAAAGGCAAGGACTATGCGGAGGTTCCACAGCGTGTGACCGCTTTCCGCAAGCTGTACCCGATGGGAAGTATCAGAACGGACATTGTTTCCCTCGAAGATGGTGTGTGTGTTATCAAAGCGGAGGCATGGACTAAAGACGATGAAGGGAATAGCGTTCTCCTCGGAACGGGTCATGCCTACGAGAAGGAAGGTTCTTCTTTCATCAACAAGACTTCATACATTGAGAACTGTGAAACATCGGCTGTTGGAAGAGCGCTTGGATTCTGCGGTATCGGAATCGACACTTCCATTGCCAGTGCAGAAGAGGTTCTGAACGCAAAGGAAAATCAGAAGGCAATGCAGCCGATTTCAAAATCTGAGTGCAGAGTGCTTGAACAGATGATGGAAGAGCTGGGAACGGACACTGAGAAGTTCCTGAAGTACTACAAAGTCAAGAAGACTTCAGACATGACCAAAGCGGATTATGTTCACGCAAGCAAGGTTCTGAACAGCAAAATCGACAAGGCGAACGCTTAATGAAGTCGATATTACAGGATCGCGAATCCGGATGCCTATTCTGTGGGAATCCGAATACGGAAGAACATCACGTTTACGGCGGTGCTAATCGAAAGAACAGTACCGCCTACGGAATGATGGTTTATCTGTGCCACACTCACCACAATGAGCCGCCGCACGGAGTACACCATAACAGAGAGCTGAACGATAGGCTTAAGGCATGGGCGCAGGTACGCTTCCTCAAAGCGTACCCGAACATAGAATTTACGGAGGTTTTCGGAAGGAACTATGCGGATAAAGAATCTGAATCTTCAGACGACACTGTGGAGCGCACAACTAACGATTGAGTGTGACATGAAGGAAGCTGCGGAGCTTCAGAGAATCATTGATGAAGCTGGGAAGGTAGATTCTGAGGCGGAATACACGGTGTCTATCAAGCGGCGAAAGAAGAAAAGGTCACTGGACGCAAACGCTTATATGTGGGTGCTACTAAAGGAATTGGCTTTTAAGGTCGAAAATAGCCCCATAGAGCTTTACAAGTACTATGTAAGGGAATTCGGTCAATATTATGTAATCCCCGTGCGAGAGGACGCGTTAGAGGCCTTCTCGAAGGTGTGGAGCAGTCGCGGCATAGCATGGTTTGTAGATGATATTGGACCATGCAGAAGAACACAAGGCTACCACAACCTAAAAGCGTATTACGGGACGTCCGAGTACGATACAAAGTCAATGTCAAGATTTATTGATGAAGTCGTTCTTGATTGCAAGGCTCAAGGCATCGAAACGATGTCGAGAGAAGAAATTAACTATTTACTGGAAGGAGAGAAGCATGAACAAAGTAATTGAGATTGGTCGGCTTGGGAGAGACCCTGAACTGACATACGGCGGAGCACATAAGGACACGGCTATATGCAAGTTCACAATGGCAGTTGATAGACCGACGGAGGGTACAGACTGGATTCGCATTATCGCATTCGGGAAGAACGCGGAGAACTGCAACAAGTACCTGAAGAAAGGTAGCATGGTTGCGGTCGATGGCAGAATTCAGACTGGTAGCTACGATGGCAAGGACGGAAAGAAGGTTTACACAACCGATGTTGTGGCAAACAGAGTCGAGTTCCTGACAAAGCCAAACAGCGGTGGTCACCAGGAAGAGCATAGAAGCGAGAGTGTACCGGACGCATTTATCGGAGTGGACGATGATTTGCCTTTTTAGGAGGTAGATATGATTAGCGACGGAACTTACATCACAATTCAAGGGTGGATGAGAACAGACTTAAATCTTTCCGGGAATGAGCTTATCGTCTATGCGATTATCTACGGATTCTCACAGAACAAGCAAGGAGAATTCACCGGATCAGCACAATACCTTGCAGATTGGGTAGGGTGCACACGGCGAACAGTCATGACGATTCTTAATAAGCTTGTGGAAGCAAAGCTGATTAGCAAAACGGAACTAATTCTTAATAACAACGAAAAAAGAGTGTCCTATCAGGCAGAGAGGGGGTGTGAAAAAACTTCACAGGGTGTGAAAAATTTTCATAGGGGGTGTGAAAAAAATTCACAGGGGGGTGTGAAAAATTTTCATAGGGGGTGTGAAAAATTTTCACACAATATAACTATAGATAAAAACAATAAATATACAGATAGAGATAATAATGTGCATTCGTGCTCTGAATCACTTGAAGAGACCCCCGAAGAGTTCTTTGAAAGAGCATGGCAGTACTACCCTAACAAGCGAGGGAAGGGTCAAGTCTCGAAGAAGTCGAAGGAACGACTAATGGGCCATGGCTGGGATAATGTCAAGCGTGCCATTGATAGATACCTTGAGGACTTGAAAAAAGACGAGTGGCGGCAAGCACAGAACGGAAGCACGTTCTTCAATAGCGGCTACATAGATTATCTCGATGAGAACTACACACCGCCAATGAATCCGAAACTTGACTACAGCAAGACCGACTTAGACGACTTGTTTTAAGGGTGGTGGAATGGTGAAGCACAGAAAAGTGTAGGCTAGGAAAAGAAAAGTCTAGGCGACGGAAGGGATAAGAAATGTCGAGAATGGCGAAGGAATAGTACAGCAATGATTGCCAAAGGAACAGCGTAGACCAGTCTCGGAGTTGAAAAGTGTGGCTTGGGCGAAGAAACGGTGCGAATAGCCGAGAATAGCATGGGAATCGCATAGACTTGGTCCGTATTGGGCGGTGTCCATGGCGGCCAGGACTTACGGTAACACAAGGGGCAGTGCGGAAGCACAGGGAGCAACAGTCGGTGAGGATAGGCTCTATTCCGTGCTCCAGGCGCTGAAAGAGACAGGTACAGAGTACATGTTCGCCGGTGCCGGTCTCGCAAGCAAGCTCACAGGTGCCGGGGCGGCTCTTGAAAAAACTGGTCTCGGTGCTTTAAAGTCAACTGCACTTGATAGACTCGAAGAGCTGAAGGTTGTAAAAGATGTTCTTAAAGGAATCAGACATGAGATTGTTGAGGGACAGGAAACATATCTGAACGGTCAGAAAAAGACCTTCAATGAACTCAGTGACAATATCTGCGATGAGTTCGAATCCATGATTAAGAAGTACGGCGAAGCGAAGAAATTCAAGGGTGCGTATGGCTTAGTTCGTGATTTTGTGAACTTTGATAACGTAACGCCAATGAGCTTTTTCAAGAATGCCGGTGGCACATTCAGTCATATTTGGGACGTGCTTAGAAACTCTCAGGATAAGTATTTCCAGTACACAAAGGAGACGGCAGAGTTCGTTGAAACCCTTCCGGGGAACAAGCGGTGGCTACGCCTTAACGGTGGACACAGTGACGCTCAGAAGTGGCAAGACCACAGGAACGAGATTGAGCTTGAATCGGGAAAGAAGATTGATGTGAGCGACACTCAGATTATGTCGCTTTATCTGCTGGCGAAGCGTAAAGCGGCTATTCGGCACATTTACGGTGAAGGAATCCGTGTTCCTGTTATTAACAAGGATACACGGAAAGTTCGTGAAAAGGTAGCCGACAAGGTGCTTATGCGTGACATGACCGACTATGAGACGGTGGCAGTCACCGAAGCGGATTTGGCGGATATGTTCGCTCTTCTCACCCCACAGCAGAAGAAGTTCGCCAACGCAATGCAAGATTATCTTTCAACGGTTATTGCGGAGCGTGGAAATAAGGCTTCTATGGAGATGTACGGAGTTAGACTGTTCGAGGAAGAAAAGTATTTCCCAATGTATACGGTCCAGGACGGAAAGTTTAAAAACCTTGAAACAGGCTACAACGGCATTGCGGGTATTCCTGATCCTGGATGGAGTAAGAACGTAAACGAAAAGGCAGAGAACGCTCTTGTGATTGAGGATTGTATCAGGGTGTTTACTTCCTATTTCGGCTACAGAAATGCGCCTACTGCTGGTGCTTCCTCTAATCACCCAGCAATCGACATTGCCGTTCCTGAAGGCACGAGAGTTAGTGCTTCCGATGGCGGTACGGTTGTAGCGACAGGTTGGTCTGGTGGCTATGGAAACATCGTTCAGATTGACCACGGAAACGGGGTAGTCACTCAGTACAGCCACTTGTCTAAAGTCGGTGTAAGGAAGGGCCAGAAGGTTGCGCGGGGTCAGGAAGTCGCCCGGTCAGGAAATACGGGAGTCTCCACTGGCCCACACCTTGATTTCAAGATGATGATTAACGGAGAACCCGTTGACCCTCTGAAACATCTAACAAAGTAGGTGATGAAATGACCAACGAAGTAATATGGACAAAGATAGTGCTGGAACGGTTCATCGAACAGGTGAACTTGTCCGATGATGAAGAAATTGTAATGCGTACACGTGCGGCTGGTTGGAGCAGAACAAAGCAAGCCATGGAGCTGAACTTGTCTGTTTCGACGATTGATAGGATTATCAGTAGGCTTAAACGGAAGTACGACGAAGTACAAGCGTATGACCCAATATTGCCTCCACGACAACGAGGGGTTTACAGGTAAAAATGTGATAGGAAGACGACGGTTAATCGAAAGGTTGACCGTCGTTTTTCTTATTACAATTTGGACAAGGAGGAATGATACCATGTACGGATTTTATCAGCCTTATGGGGGCAATGAACAGCTTGTAAGGGTAACTGGTCTTGATGGCGCTAAAGCGTATCAAATGCGCCCGAACAGCGTTGTTGCACTATTCGATGGTGCAGAGGACATATTCTATCTCAAGTCAACCGACGGTGCGGGATTCCCAACAATTCGAATCTTTCGATTTGAAGAGGTTACGTCCACACCGAATGTTTCACAAGAGTACATCACAAAGGCAGAGTTCGAACAATTTAAGGAGGAAGTCTTAAATGGGAAGCAGCATATTCAGGAATCAGAACAATAATCAGCTAGGTGATCTAGCGAATCGTGCAAAAGCTATGATGAACGATTCAAGGCAAATGCAGAACGTAATGGGTATGTTATCGGGAAGGGGAGTATCTGCGGAACAGATGGTGCGGTCCATCTGTAGAGAGCGTGGAATCGACGTTAACGAATTTATGAACAGCATTAAATAGTTAGTGAAACTTAGAGAAACTTAGAATCGGCACAAAATGTATCGTTTCTGACACGAAATGACACGTTTTGACGCGATTAAGCACACATATTTAAAAAAACTACCCTATTTTTTTAATAACCACTTGCGCAAGTGAAATTTAGCGAAAGTTATTTTAGTTTTTTAGAAATTATTTGACTTTCGCGGAAGTTAGTTAAATTTATCGTCAATTATTTTACTTATTCGGAGAAATCCGAAGGAAGGAGAAGGAAATGGAAAACATGAGCTTGTCGGACATTGCCGCCGTGACAAAGGATAATGATGA
>ERZ1034969.148-NODE-148-length-48779-cov-14.526045_pt1 | contig 48779 bp, 39 predicted proteins | sample MGYA00520624_ERZ1034969 | MGnify/ENA primary metagenome ERZ1034969 (study PRJEB33766, sample SAMN09781776) | gut metagenome | biome: gut microbiome | host: Homo sapiens | place: Madagascar | study: EMG produced TPA metagenomics assembly of the PRJNA485056 data...
AGTTATTAAAGCTATATGGAATAGAAGATAGAATCATAGAAGATGTTGTTGATGAAGCAATTTATTTTAAAGAAATAGATTATTCGGTAGTAAATAAGAAAATAGAAATCGAAAAAGAAAAAAGCTGGAATTGGCTATTAGAAAAATTGGGAAAACCTAATAATTATTCACAAATTAATTATCAAAATATTGAAAACCTATATTCGAATGATGATTTTATAAGAATACGTATTTTAATTACATTATTACATAATTATGGAATTAAAAAAGTGGTCTTATCTCCAGGAGGGCGTGATGTACCAATAGTGAGAATGATTGAGTATAACGAAGATAAATTTGAAATATATAGAATTACAGATGAAAGAAGTGCTGCATATTTTGGCTTAGGGTTGGCGCGTCAATCAAATATGCCGGTGGCATGTATTTGTACATCTGGAACGGCAGTTTGTAATTATTTGCCAGCTGTAACGGAGGCATATTACACAGGCATACCGGTTATTTATATTACGGCAGATCGCCAGCAAATATATTTAAATATGGGTGAAGATCAAACTATTCCTCAAAATAATATATTTAAAGAAGTTACTAAAAAAGAAATAACCATACCTGAAGGACATGGGTTTAAGGTAACACATCAAGCAATTCGTGATATTTCAGATTGTATTTTAGAAACGGTTCATAATGGATATGGTCCAGTTCACATTAACATTTCTGTTGATAATATAACTATAGGTGATAAGACGCCCAAAAAAGCATGGGACTTATTACCGTTTATTTATCCACATATTTTGAGGGTGAAATATGAAGACAGGGATAGTCTAATAAGATGGGTGAACGATTTGAAAAAATCACAACGTATTATGATTGTTTATGGGCAAAATCATAGTCTCACAAATAATGAAATTGAAATTATTCAAGAGTTTGTTAGTAAATATAATTGTGTGATTTTGACAGATCCTATTTCCAATTTGCATATAGAAGGATCATTAATGTCGTATAATATGCTTAATCAAATAAGTCAAGTAGAATTTGATGAAATATTAGCACCGGATATTTTGATAACGGTCGGTGGAAAACGATTAATGAATGATCCATTAACACATAAAGTGCGTGGAAGTAAAAAAAATATTCGCCATTGGTCCGTAATGGAAAATGGGGAAATTAAGGATTTTTATTATAAATTAACATCAGTATTAGAGATGTCCCAAAAAGCCTTTATTTCTTTTTTTACTTTAAATGCAGGAGAAATAGAAAATAATAAACAGTATTATAATACTTGGTATTCTTATATAAAAAAATATCCATGTAACGAAATAAAAGGATATCATGGGGTATACGTTTTAAGTGAAGTCTTACCTAGATTACCCGAAGGAAGTTTATTGCATTTAGGTGTTGGGCAAGTATTTCATGATTGTCGAAAATTCCATATATCAGAAACAATAGATATTTTCTGTAATATGGGAACAAATGGAATTGATGGCTGTGCATCAACTTTTATGGGACAGTGTGCTGTTGAAAAGAATAAATTGTGTTTTCTACTTATAGGTGATTTGGCGTTTTTTTATGATATGAACTCAATTTGGAACAAAGAGTTGCAAAATAATATTAGAATTCTTCTAATAAATAATCATGGAACAGACTTGTTAAGAAGTCATAATTTAAAAGCAATTAGTTCGGTTCACAATACATCCGCAAAAGGATGGGTTGAATCAGTAGGCTTTGAATATCTTGAAGCCCATACAAAGGAGGAATTCCTCGAAAAGTTAAAATATTTTTTGAGCAGGGATGCAGAAAGAGCCCTGTTTTTTGAAATATTTTGTGAATAATAATAGATTATATTTTAAGTGGAGAGAAAATATATGATTAGACCAAAGAACATAGTTATAATTGGTGGAGGATCTGGTATTGGATTGGCAACTGCAAAAAAAGTGTTGATGGATTCCACTGTAAAAAATGTAATTATTTCTTCTAGGAATTTAGAGAAACTTAATTGTGCGAAAGAGAGTTTAAATGATAATCGTGTACATGTAGCTACTATAGACATAAGCAATGTTAAATTACATAAACAGTTTATGATTGATGTAAATGAAATGATAAATGATTGTGTTGATGGAGTTATTATTTCAAGTGGATTAGACTTTGATGGAAGTAATTGGAAAGGTTTTAATATTTCAGAGAAAGATTATGATCGTATAATGGATGTAATCTAAAAGGAGTATTTTTTATCATAAGAAATTATGCAAATTATATGTGTGAAAATCACATAAAAGGAAATATTTGCGTAGTATCTTCAATTAGTGCACATAGAGATTTATTATCCGTTTACCAAATATCTAAAAATGCAATATCTGGAATTGTACATGCGTATGGTAAGTTCTTATGTGAAAAAGGTATAATATTAAATTGTGTTGAACCAGGAACGACAGATGGTGGCATGTTGAAATATCTGGCTGCTTATACAGATGGTATACGAGAAGGAAAACCATGGAATGATAATTCAATTAGAAGAGTTATCAGACCTGAAGAAATAGCGGATGTAATCTCCTTTTTGATTTCAGAAGTTGGAGAAATAATGTCAGGGACATGCCTTTTGGCAGGGGGAGGATGTAAAAGTATTTCACGATAAATAATAAAATTGAAAAGAATATTAGTATAACGAATGCTTATGAAAAAGTTTGTATGCAAATATTGAGGTTTAATATGTACAATAGGAAGAGGGAGGGGATAACATGTTTGACAAAGTGGATAAGAAATTTGAGAAAATTCCGACAGGATGGCTTAATTTCCTAACGATTATTTCATCAGCGGTGACAATTATCACACCGATTGTTGGATTGTTCACAATAAAGAAAATGTATCCGGATAAGCACAATATATTTATTATCTATTTAGTAACTATATGTGTATTAGTGTTCATGTTGTTTATTATGTCTCGATATATGTTAAAGTACAGAAAGATATTAGTTGAGGTTAAATCTACAACATCCGAGAAATTTTTTGACACGAATAGGCAGTTCAGAAATAACTATTTTGATATTGATAAAATAGAAAAAGAGGGAAAGTTATCGGTGGAGTATTTGACCGCAAAAGTAGAGGGAATGCTGAAAGATTCACTTGATGATATTTGTGAAATATATAAAGCATTTTCAGGTCAGAAAGTAAGTGCATGTATTAAATATATTGATAGTGTGGGGTCGGTAGAATTGGATGATGCAACCCTCAGAACATTTGTGAGATCTACGAATGCAGATGTAAAAAGATGTGAGCGGGATAATAATCTGACGAGATCAATTTATATAAAAGATAATTCGGATTTTTATGAGATACTTAATCCTAACAATAAGCAATTCTATTTTTATCAGCAAAATCTGATTGAGTATGCAAAGAATTGTGAAAAAATGGGGAGTGAATATAAGAATTCGACACATGAATGGGAGCTGTATTATAAGGGAACGATTGTTGTACCAATCAGTATTGCCAACAAGCGTGTGGCTTTTAGTGGAAAAGAGCATTGTTACAATGTTTTAGGATTTCTGTGTATTGATTCATTGTCAACGGAAGCATTTTTGAAAAGTGAAGAAACTTACAATGTGAATATTGCACAGGCGGTTGCAGCGCAGATGTATATCATGTTAAATCAATATCAACAGTATTTAAAAAAATTAACAGATGGATGTGAATAGTATGAGAGAGAGAATAGTTGCATTGTTTTCCAAAGTTTTTTTCGGAGAGCAATATCTAAATGGATATGCTGCAGAAATGCCTCAGGAGGAAAAGGAATATAGATTAACGGGACTTTTTCCTAATGAAGTAGCAAAAACAAAGGTAATAAATGTTTTACAAAAAGAGTCTACGTTAAAGATGGATAATATTAAAAGGTAGTTAGTTGATATAACACAGTTACATAATTGACATTTTATTGAAATCTCAAAAAGGAGAATTAAAATGTATGACTATTTAATTATAGGTTCCGGATTATTCGGCTCTGTATTTGCCAGACAGGCAGCCGATGCCGGAAAGAAAGTGTTTGTAATAGACAAGCGCCCAAACATTGCCGGAAATGTTTACACAGAAAAAGTAGAGGGCATCAATTTCCACAAATACGGTGCCCATATTTTCCATACAAACAACACAGAGGTATGGAATTATGTAAACCGTTTTGCAACGTTCAACCGGTTTACGAATTCACCGGTTGCAAACTACAAAGGGGAATTGTATTCCATGCCTTTCAATATGTACACCTTCAACAAGATGTGGGGCGTTGTCACACCGGAGGAAGCGGCTGCCAAAATTGAGGAGCAGAAGAAGGAGATCACCGGAGAACCGCAGAACCTGGAAGAACAGGCAATTTCTCTTGTTGGTCGTGACATCTATGAAAAACTGGTAAAGGGTTATACCGAAAAACAGTGGGGACGTGACTGTAAAGAGCTTCCGGCATTTATTATCAGGCGTCTTCCGGTTCGGCTTACGTTTGATAATAATTATTTCAATGCATTGTATCAGGGGATTCCGATCGGTGGTTACACAAAATTGGTGGAAAATCTGCTGGAAGGCATTGAAGTCCGGTTAAACGAGGACTATCTGGAAGATAAGGAAAAATGGAATGCGATGGCAGAAAAAGTTGTTTATACCGGAGCCATCGATGCCTATTTTGACTATGCATTGGGAAATCTGGAATACCGTTCGGTACGTTTTGAAAATGAGATTCTTGATGTGCCGAACTTTCAGGGGAATGCGGCGGTAAATTATACAGATCGTGAGACTCCGTGGACAAGGATCATTGAACACAAATGGTTTGAGTTTGGAAAAGATGAAAATGGAAATGACTTGCCAAAGACCATTATCAGTAAGGAATATTCTTCGGAGTGGAAGCCGGGGGATGAGCCATATTACCCGGTTAATGATAAGAAGAATGGGGAACTTTACCAAAAGTATAAAGCGCTGGCAGAGAAAGAGGAAAATATTATTTTTGGAGGCCGCTTAGGGGAATACAAATATTATGATATGGATGCAGTGATTGCAAGTGCTCTGGAATGTGCCAGAAATCAACTCTATTGATCAAAAATGCAGAAATCTGCAAAAATAATTAATAGAAACATCGGGAAAGTTTAAAGTTACTGTTCGCAGGCTAACTAGAAAACAGTAACAGGTTAAGAGGCAGTGATCATGAAAAACGAAGTGAAAATTGCATTGAATATCTGCACATTCCAGCGTGAAGAATTTATTCACAGAAATCTGTCACTTTTGCAGGCATCGGATTTTTTCAATCCGGACAACCCGCAGTATTATGGAAGGCTTCATATTTTTGTGGTGGACAATGGCAGCAGTTTGCAATTGCCGGAGAGTCCGTATGTGCATTGTATTTATAACAGGAATACAGGAGGTTCCGGTGGATTTCAGAGAGGAATTGAGGAGATTCGTAAACGAAATGAGGGATTTACCCATGTCATTTTTATGGATGATGATGTTGCCTTTGACATCAGCAGCTTTTACCTGCTGTTTGATTTTTTATCCGGGGTCGGGGAGGCGGACAGGAACCGCCCGGTAGCGGGACGCATGTTTTGCATGGATGATCCATATATCCAGTACACGGCGGCGGAGAAGTGGAACCGGGGAATGGTTTCGCATGTGGAGTTCATGCGCGATGTCCGGAAAACGGCATACACACAGGGCAGAGTGATCTACGACGCGGATGCGGATTATGGCGGCTGGTGGTTTTGCTGTTTTCCATATGTATTTGTACAGGAAAATGATGTGCTTCCGTTTTTCATCCACTGTGATGATGTGGAATATGGTCTGCGATGCGGCAAAAAGCCGATCATTATTGAAGGAGTGCAGGTGTGGCATGAAACATACGACAAGCGGATGACACCTCTCATGCAGTATTATGACACGCGAAACCCGCTGTTTGTGAACCAGCTCTATGGTTTTTTGCCGGAGCCTTTGCAGCTTTTGCAGCAGTGGAAGGATAAGATGACGGCGTTTCATGTAAAAGGAGACTGGCTTTCGGAGTATTATGTGATCCTTGCAATGAATGATTTCCTGAAAGGCATGGAGTGGTTGAAGCGGATTGATGCGGGGAAGTATCACAAAAAACTGCAGAAGGCAAAAAGCTGCAGGGTAAAGAATGCGATATGCTGGCGGCTTGTGGAGCACCGGGCGAAAAAGAAATTCATGGTACACAAAAACAACGGCTCCGGTTAATCGGAGCCGTTGTGTGAAATGCTGTATTATTTACAGATCACCGTATCTGCGTCTATATTCAGCAAGTTTGGCGTCCTGGTCAGCAAGTTTGGCATCCTGGTCAGCAAGTCGGGCATCCCGGTCAGCAATCTCGGAATCCTTTTTGGAACAGGCTCTTTTCAGTGCATCGCGTTCATGGATAACCTCGAATAATTCATCGGTTGGAAGTTTCAGTACAGGTTCTGTCATATTATACACCTCCTGACATAAATTTCTGTTACGGTAAGAAATGCGGAGCATGGACTTTTGCAAAAGCATTAAAATAAGTTTTTTGTCAGTTTCCGTTAAAAATCCCTCTGCAATTTCCTGATCTAAGATAAGTATAGTTTCCTGCAGAAAAGAAGTCAATTCTTCTTTGGATTTCTGTACTTTTTTCTCAAGATCATGTCGTTTATCAGGGGATTTTGCTGACTGCATCTTGCGGTCAGAAGGGATGTGGCGGCGGAACCGGATTGGAAGAAACGGGATGAGCATACACAAATGTTTCTCTTTGATTTCTTCGAGGGTATAGGACTGCACCTTTACGGTTGGAATGCGGTATTCGTGAGTACTGCCATCCTGAAACCGGATCAGACAGCTCAGGTAATCCGGGATCTTTTTCGTTCCCTGCAGGAAAAGAACGGCAGAGTTTGGAAATTCGAGCAGAAGTTGTGGATTTTTGGTGTCGGGCCGGTAATTCAGGGACGCATGAACATCATACTCAAACATACGGATCGTGATCATTCCATTGTATGTAATTTCACATTCAAAGTGATAAATATCCGATTCATTTACACAGAATGTGAGGTCAGCCTTAATGGTCGAAATTTCTTTTGTATCCGAGCGTTCTACAGAATACTCTGTGGAAAGTGGAACAACAGAGGAATCTTCGGGATATTTTTTCCCATAGATTTCATAGATGAGCGGAAACAGGAGTTTGGGAGAACTGTAAGTTGCTTTTTTTATAATTAAATCCCAAAGTTGCGTTTCCGTGGAAATTTCTTCAGGCAGCCCGTTGTTACGAATAATTTCTTCAATCTCTTTCGAGTGAAGATGGTAAGTATGGCGTGTATTGGCCATGTAATATCCTCCTATACTGTTGTGTGTATAATATTTGGAAAAATAAAAAGATTGTTGTTTTTATAATACTGAAAAAAGAAAAACAGAATAACAAATAGGTATATGTATCATAACATACGAGTAACGTAGATACAATAATTTGTTTTATAAAATTAAAGATATAGAAGCAGGTAAGTTATAACATCATTTGAAAAGGTTTTTAAGATATGAGAAGTGAAGTATACAGTTTTCTGGTAAACAGGCACCCGGGAATTTCATACCGGTATCATAAGGTACATGATGATGCAACCGGTATGCGCAGAATGTTTTCCTGGGCATATTTGTTGTGGATAAATTTCGCATATTATGTATTGTTCTGTAGATTTCTCGGAAGAATTCCAGAGATGGAAATATATGAAAAACGCAAATTGATGATAAAAACCAGCGAATCCGAAGGACACTGGAAAGATGAGGAGTTTTTTTCCGTAGAGGATTTTGTCAGAAAAATCAAAGATTACGATGTGATCTCATTTGATATTTTTGATACATTGATTTTTCGCCCGTTTTCTTCTCCGACAGATATGTTTTATTTGATTGGAGAAAAATTTGATTTCCTCGATTTTAAGAATTTACGTGTATGGGCAGAATGGGATGCCCGGATGAAATGCAGGCAGAAAAACGGACATATGGAAGTGTCGTTACAGGATATATGGGAAAATCTGGAGGAAGATACCGGCCTGAATGCAGAAGAAGGAGTGCGGCTGGAGTGTGAGACCGAGGAAAAACTCTGCTATGCAAATCCGTATATGCTGCAGGTATGGAAACGTCTGCAAGAACTGGAGAAGCGCATGATCATTGTTTCTGATATGTATCTTCCGCGTGCTTGTATTGAAAAAATATTGCAGAATGCCGGATATACGGGAGCGGAGCGTATTTATATCTCCAATGAGTATGGAGAGAATAAAGCCGGTGGAGCTCTGTTCCGCCGTGTGCTTCGGGATTTTTCTGGTAATCGTATCGTACATATTGGAGATAATCCGCACAGTGATCATAAAATGGCACAGGAATGCGGACTTGCTATCATGCCCTATCAGAATGTAAATAAAAATGTGTTACTGTACCGTCCGATGGATATGTCATCCATGATCGGTGGGGCATACCGTGGGCTGGTATCGAATCATTTGTATAATGGTACAGAAAAATTCAGCATGGAATACGAGTATGGATATGTGTACGGCGGGTTGTTTGTTGTGGGGTACTGCCATTTTATTCATGCGTATTACGAGCAGCATCATCTGGATCAATTACTGTTTCTCGCGCGGGATGGAGATATTCTTCGCAGGGTTTATCAGAAGTTATATCCGGATGACCGAACGGTATATGTTTACTGGTCCCGCAAGGCTGCTACAAAACTGATGGCGGGTGAGGACAAGCACGATTTTTTCCGAAGGTTTATTTATCACAAGGTGAACCAAAAGGTTTCTATCGGGGACGCATTGCGTTCTATGGAACTGGAGAAGTTGATCCCGGAGCTTTCGGCCTGGCCGGAAATCTGGACGGCATGGAAAAAGAAAAACGGCATGAAAGAGAAACAAAAGTTTATTGATTTGCAGGAAAACGATGAGATTACAGATAAGAATGCATACTTGCTTCGGCGGTTTATAGAGGCAAAATGGGATGAAGTGACTGCATGCTATAAGGAACAGCAGCTTGCAGCAGAAACGTATTACAGAGAGATTTTACAGGGATGTAAGCATGTAGCAGCAGTTGATATTGGCTGGGCGGGGAGCGGAGCGATTGCACTTTCCCATCTGGTCAATCGGGTATGGGGAATGGACTGTAAAATTACAGGAATCGTTGCAGGAACTAATACAGTCCATAACGCAGAGCCGGATGCATCAGATCCATTTCTGCAGGATGGCAGGCTTGTGTCATATCTGTATTCCGGACAGATGAATCGGGATCTGCTGAAAAAACATGATCCGAATAAGGACTATAATGTATTCTGGGAATTATTACTTTCCTCATTGACACCTTCTTTTTTTGGGTTTCATCTGGGCAGATACCATACAAAAAATGAAAGTATTTATCTGAATGCACTGGATATTACGCTGGAGTTTGGAAAATATGATTACAATCCGGAGGGAATCCGGGAAATCCAGCGGGGAATTTTGGATTTTGCAGAGCAGTATCTGGAGCATTTTGGAGCATTTCCCTATATGTTCCGCATTAGTGGAAGGGATGCATATGCACCAATGCTTGTGGCTGCAAGTTACAATGAACGTTATCTGAAAGAGATGGAGAATAGATTTCAACTGGAAATTGCGGTGAACTGATGAGGTTTACCGCTTTTTTATTTTCTTGCAACAAAAATACACCTCCGATACACTGTATAGATAGGAGGGCCTTCCATGGATGAACGTTTATTAGTAAAAAGGGCAAAGCGCGGGGATACCGCAGCGTTTGCCGAATTGTATGGGACAATTTATAAGAGGCTGTATCAGTTTGCGCTGTATACGCTTGGAAATACACAGGATGCGGAGGATGTGGTCAGTGCCGCTGTGATGGAAGCATTTGAAAATATCGGGAAATTGCGGAAGGAAGATGCTTTTTCCGCCTGGATGTATCGTATCGTGGCAAATATGTGCAAACAGAAAATGCGGGAATACTATCAACGGGGAGAAGAACTGACGGAAGAAAACGGTGGCTGGGACGGCTATGTATGGGGTGATACCCGTGAGGAATATATAGAAGTCCGACGTGCATTTCTTACGATGGATGAGGAGGACCGCATGATTGTGGGAATGCATGTCTTCGGTGGATATAAGACGCGGGAGATTGCACAGATTCTTGCAATGAATGAGAATACTGTGCGGTCGAGAGAACATCGGGCGTTGCAGCGGATGGAAAAACAGCTGAAGGGATTGAGGTGAGAATATGCAGGAACAGAACCTGGAAGAATGGAAAGAGAAAATAGACAGATCCGCAGAGCAGATTACCGTGCCGGATACTCTGACACCCGGGGCGGTGCAGCAGATGCTGGAGGAGCGGAAAAACCGGACATCCGCAGGCAGGAAAGAACACAGACATTACCGGAGATTTGCCGGAATTGCTGCGGCAGTTGCGGTGCTGGTGATTGCGGTCGGAACCTATGGATGGAATAAGTATGGAACTGATGATGCGCAACCGAAAAAGGCTGCTCTTTCCGTAACAGAAACTGTCGACAGTACGCAGGATACAGAAAAGAAAGAACAAATCGGTGCATTTACTCTGGCAAAAAGTTACCAGGATGTATATGCAGCGGTACAGAAAAAATCCAATTCACAAAAGGAGTTGGCAGAAGGCACAGTGGATGATTTGTTTTTCGTGGAAGATACCGGTTCTGCCGAGGCGAAAAAAGAGTCATCCGGTACCCATTCCGACACCAATTTGCAGGTAAACGGTGTGGACGAGGGGGACATCGTCAAAAATGACGGAAATTATCTGTATGTGCTGAATGATGACCGGGTGACCATTGTGGATATTCGGGACAAAAATATGCGTAAGCTGTCGGAAATACGGCCGGAACTGACGGAAAATGACATCCTTTTGCAGCTATACGTGGATAATGACCGGCTGTATGTTATCAAGCAGGGATGGGAAACACAACAGGAGGAGATTCAGTCCGACAGCACGGAGGCTGACAATGATTCCGGTTTTATCGGATGTTACAAAGATATCGCTTATGAACCGGACGGAAATGTGAGTACAGTTCTTTTGACGTATGACATTTCCGAACGTGCAAATCCGGTATTAAGTGCAACCATGAAAATGGATGGAGCATACCAGAGTTCCCGTAAGGTTGGAAATTTTATTTATCTGTTTACTGACCGTTGGGTGTCCAGAGACGGAAAGAACTGGAAGGCTCAGGTCATTCCGGAGATTGCCGGGAAAAAAGCAGATGCCGGATGTTTTTATGTGCAGAAGAATGGGACAACAGAAGTCATTATGGCATCTGTAAATCTTAAAGAGACATCGAAGGCTGCAGACCATATGGTGCTTCTCGACAGCGGACGACAGGTTTATATGGGAACGGATGCAATCTATTTGTATCAGATGGAATATGAGCGTGGAGAAAAGACAAAGATCGCCAAGTTTTCTTATAAGAATGGAATGTTTTCAGCAATTGCAGAAACAACCGTAAAGGGGGCGATCCGGGATACGTTTGCTATTTCGGAAAGTGGGGGAGAACTTCGTATTCTGACAACAGATTCCCAAAATTCTTTATCCGGAAACCGCCTGTATCTGCTGGATGCGGACCTGAAAAAAGAGGGATTGCTGGAAAATATTGCAAAGGGAGAAGAGATTTATGCGGCACGGTATCTGGGAAATATAGCATATTTCATTACTTATCATAATACCGACCCGTTGTTTGCAGTAGATATTTCCGATCCGGCACATCCGAAGCCGCTGGGAAATGTGAAGATGACAGGATATTCCGATTATCTGCACCCGTTTGGAGATGGACTGTTGCTTGGCATCGGCTATGAAACCGATGCTAAGACAAGCGAGAAGACAGGGGTAAAACTGACAATGTTTGATATCTCCGATCCGATAAACCTCAGGATTTTGGATTCTGTGACGATAAACGAAGATTTCTGCAGTGCCGCAGAGAATTACAAGTGTGCATTTGTAGATACCGGACGTGGACTGGTCGGATTTGCGACAGAGACCTGGACCAAAACCAATTATAACAGGTATATGCTGTTTCAGTGGGATGGAACGTCTTTTGTAAAGAAAATTTCCTTAAAGAGAACACAGCAGAAAATGGATACGTGGACCGGTGCAGAACAGATGAGGGGACTTTCTTCGGGTGACCGTTTTTATGTGCTTCATGTGGAACGGGATGATTTTTCACTTATTTCGTATGATATGAAAAATGATTTCCAGGAGATTGAGACCCAAAAATATTAAAAAAGCATAAAAAATGAGATAAAAATGAAACTTTTTTGCACATTTTTCTTGAAAAAGCCTCTGATTTTTGTTACTATATGTTATAGTTAAGTAACAAAGTTGTAACAAATTGGAGGATAGGCATTGAAGTTTAAGGTTACATGGGGTAAGAAGCTGATCGCAGGTATTTTACTGGCGGCTGTTGTAGTAGGGGGTACTGCAGCACCGGCAGAAGCAGCAGGAAAGAAAAGTACCGCGGTTGTGGCACAGGATAATTACCGGAAAACATTGTGTAAGGGATTTCTGGGAAAGAGTTATGGCAGTGTGGTTGATGGAATCCGCTGTGACTGCAGTGGTTACACACGGGCAGCCCTGAATCGTCTGGAGAGTAAGGGACGGAAAGGGACTGCACTGAAAAATGTCAGTGTTGGAGCACATTGTACCAGAGACTGGGTAAGCGGATCGAGTATTTCGTATACAACAGGGGTTGCAACAAAGGGTGCGATCCAGTGGAATTCCGGCACAAAGAAGTCTATTGGAAGAAAAAGCAGTGGGAAAAGCCTTTCCCAGTTGGAACTTGGAGATGTTGTTGTTTATGGAAAGGGTGGTTCTTCCTCTCATATAGCCATATATTTCGGAGAATTTTCTTCGATGGAAGCGGTAAAGGATTATCTGGAAGATATTGGTGTCTATGCGAAAGGAACGATTAAGAGATCTGCAGGAGATAAGTACAGTTACAGTGGCCGCACGATTGTGCATAAGTATGGAAACAGTAGGTACTGGCGGATTCATTCTACATGCAGCGGAATTATGATTGACAATGATATTGCAGGAACCAGCAGATACACATCTTCCTTTGGTCAGTGGAAATGGACCTTTGATACGGGAATTGAAGTAGAATAAAAGAACAGATAAAAAGCCCTGCGTTTTCGGAATTTCCGAAAGCGCAGGGCTTTTTTATATGGCAGATACTTAATCCACCAGTTTATCCAGTTCTTTGATGTATTCGGTTTCGCTTGAGAACTGATGGTTTGCTTTTTTGGCATACAGACCGACCGCTGTCTGGGATTTCTTGATTGCCTGCATGGTTCCGGCACCGGCGACACATCCGCCCGGACAGGCCATGCCTTCAAGCAGATAGCCCGGATATTTGCCTAATGTGGCAAGCTTTAAAAGCTGACGGCATTCCTTTAATCCTTCGGCATTTGCCACCTTGATCTCCTGTTCCGGATGATCCCGTTTGATGACATCTACGACAGCCTGAGCAACGCCACCGGCAACGGCAAAGTTTCTTCCATCGGTGGAAGCGTCACTTACACCATCCGGATCTTCTTCCATGTTTTCCAGATCCACATGTTTTGCATCAAAAATACCGGCCATTTCTTCAAAGGTGAGCACGAAATCTACTTCACTGCGGACGCTGCGGCGCATTGCTTCGAGTTTTTTAGCCGCACATGGTCCAATAAAGACAACCTTCGCATTTGGGTTATGCTTTTTGATAAGACGTGCAGTTAATGTCATCGGAGTCAGTGCCATGGAAATACAGTTGGCGTGATCCGGGAATAATTTCTTTGCCATGACAGACCATGCCGGACAGCAGGAAGTTGCCATGAATGGAAGTTCATCCGGCACTTCTTTTAAGAAATCTTCTGCTTCCTGCTTTGCACACAGATCCGCACCGATTGCTACCTCAAAAACGTCTGCAAACCCGAGTTCTTTCATGGCAGCACGCAGCTTGCCAGGGGTAACCTTTGGTCCGAACTGACCGACAAATGCAGGAGCGACAGCTGCATAAACCTTTTCACCGGACTGGATGGCACGGATTGTCTGGAAAATCTGGGATTTGTCAGCAATGGCACCGAACGGGCAGTTTACCAGACACTGACCGCAGGAAACACACTTGTCATAATCGATATTGGCTTTGCCGTTTTCATCTGAAGTAATGGCATCCATACCGCACGCTTTGGCACATGGACGTTCCTGAATGATAATGGCGTTATAGGAGCAGACACTTGCACAGCGGCCGCACTTGATACATTTCTCCTGGTCAATGATAGATCTGCCGGTGGTACGGTCTAAGGAAACCGCTCCTTTCGGGCATACTTCCATACAGGGATGTGCCAGACATCCCTGACAGCCGTCTGTTACGTGCACACGTTTTGTGGGACAGGCATTGCAGGCAAATTTAATGACATTAATGAGAGGCGGAGTATAGTAAGTTTCTGCCTGGTCAGCAGCTTCAATGCCATCGGATACCGGGGCATGCTCTGCTGCACTGCGGTTTGGCAGGCCCATTGCCAGACGCAGGCGTTCGCCTACAATTGCACGCTCCAAAAATACATCGTTTCTGAAATTTCCGGTTTCTCCCGGAATAATCTTATATGGAAGTTCTTCCATACGTTCCTTTACAGGCCATTCGGTATGATAAGCCATACGGGCTACTTCTGTAAAAATTTTGTGACGGATTTCCTGAATTCGGGTTTCAACGCCTCTCATGATAATTCCTCCTTGTGTTTGTAATGGATCATTGTAAAATAAAGTTTTCTGCATTTCTATAAGATAATACCAAGAAACTCACAGAAAAACCTGTTTTGTCATATTCCGGGGATATTGTAGCAAATAATACACATACTCTCAATAAGTATGCTGTTCTTTTTACAAAACATAATAGGCTTTTGACATGGTGTGAAACAATTGTACTGTAAACTGCTAGGTAGAAAGGACAGGGGAGGGGGACACCAATGGCAACCCGGCGATTTCTCCTGCATTTTAGAGGCTGTTGGAATTTTTTCAATTTTCAGCAAGCCTCGTACATGGATGTACGAGGCAGGTGGTCACTGAGCCCGGAAGGCGAATGACCACCGGTTGCGTCCGCCTGATAGCAATTAAAACAAAAATTCCTACAGCCTCTTAATTGCAAGGAGCATGAGCCGGATTGCCATTGGTGTCCCCCCTCCCCTGTCCTTTCGAGCCATAGCCGCCTTGTTCAATAACATGACATTATGCACAAAATCCCAGTTCTGTTTTTGTGAATGATTTTGACCGAAAATGATTGACCGTGACAGAAAACCACACTATAATGAAAACCATCAAATGAACGATTTTGAAAGATTGTGAACGAAAAAGAAAACAAAGGAGTGAGGCATATGCTTGCAGAAGAACGATTTTCAAGGATACTGTCCATAATAGAAGCGGAGGGAAGTGCCACAATACAGGAACTTATGACTGCACTTGACGCTTCAGAATCAACCGTCCGCCGGGACTTAATCACAATGGATGAGAATGGTCTTCTGACCAAGGTGCATGGCGGTGCAATCGCCAGACGGCCGAGTGTGAGTACACATGATGAGGATGTCAGAAACCGTAAGACAATGAATGCGGAACAAAAGAATGCAATTGCAAAGTATGCAGCATCCCTCATCCGCCCGGATGATTTTGTTTATCTGGATGCCGGAACATCCACCGAGGCGATGATCCCTTTTATTAAGGAGACGCAGGCGGTGTTTGTAACAAATGCCATCAGCCATGCAAAGCTTCTGGCGGAAAAGGGCTGCCGTGTTTATCTGCTGGGAGGCGAATTCAAATCCCAGACAGAGGCGATCGTCGGGGAGGAAGCCATGGAGATGCTTTCCAAGTATAACTTTACCAAAGGATTCTGGGGAACGAACGGAATCAGCGTCAGCAAAGGATATTCCACCCCGGAGATCAAGGAAGCCATGGTAAAGAAATATTCCATGAAGAATTGCAAACGCTGCTATATTCTGGCAGATGCCAGCAAGTTTGACCAGCTTTCCAGTGTGAAATTTGCTGATTTTGATCAGGCAACCATCTTAACAACGGAGCTGTACAAGCCGGCACTTAAAAAATATAAAAATATTGTGGAGGTGAAAGAATGATCTATACCGTAACATTTAATCCATCCATTGATTACATTGTAAATGTGGACAACTTTATGACCGGTGTGGTCAACCGTACCAGTAAGGAAATTATTTTTCCGGGTGGGAAAGGAATCAATGTTTCAATGGTACTGAAAAATCTCGGGGAAGAAAGCACCGCACTTGGATTTATGGCAGGATTTACCGGAGATGCCATCATACGGCTTCTTCAGGAGAAAGGTGTTACCGCAGATTTTATTCACGTTACCGAAGGATTGTCCCGTATCAACGTAAAACTCCGGGCACAGACCGAGACGGAAATCAACGGACAGGGACCAAAGATTGCATCAGAAGATATCCGGAAGCTTTACGGAAAACTGGATGCATTGCAGGATGGCGATACACTGGTACTTGCCGGAAGCATCCCGGATACAATGCCGGAATCCATGTATATGGATATCATGGAGCATCTGCAGAACAAGAAACTCAATATTGTAGTAGATGCGACCAGAGATCTGCTGATGAATGTACTTGCTTATCATCCGTTTTTGATCAAACCAAACAATCATGAGTTGGGAGAGATTTTCCACACGATCATCAATGATAAGGATGATGTTGTAACATATGCAAAACGCATGCAGGAAAAAGGTGCAAGAAATGTTCTTGTTTCCATGGCAGGTGACGGGGCCGTCCTTGTGACGGAAGACGGTCAGGAGTTCCGGGCTGAGGCACCGAAAGGAAAGCTCGTCAATTCGGTAGGCGCCGGAGATTCCATGGTGGCTGGTTTTATATATGGATATTTAAATGGTGGCAGCTATGCAGATGCGTTCCGCTATGGTGTATGTACCGGAAGTGCCAGTGCTTTTTCCGAAGAACTGGCAACAAAAAAGGAAGTACTTGCATTGATGGATGCAAATCAAAAATTATTTTAAGGAGGGTATACTATGAGAATCAGAGATTTGCTTGCAGCCGAGAGCATTGAACTGAACGGTTCTGCAGCCGGAAAACAGGATGTTTTAAACAAAATGGTTGATCTCATGGCAAAAAGCGGAAAAATCCGCGATGTGGAAACTTACCGCAAGGGGGTTTTTGCAAGAGAAGAAGAAGGAACAACCGGAATCGGAGAGGGAATTGCGATCCCACACTGCAAGTCAGATGCTGTGAAAGCACCGGGACTGGCAGCTATGGTAGTAAAGGATGGTGTAGAGTTTGACGCGTTAGATGGAGCACCTGTCAATTTACTGTTTCTGATTGCAGCTCCAAACACCGAGGATAATGTACATCTGGAGGTGCTCAGCAAACTTTCCGTACTTCTGATGGATGAGAATTTTACCAACGGACTGAAAAATGCAAAGACCGTAGACGAATTCTTAAAAGTCATCGATGATGCGGAAAGCGCAAAAGATGAGGATGAAAAAGAAGACGAAACTGGGGCAAAATACAAGGTACTTGCCGTAACCGGATGCCCGACCGGAATCGCACATACTTATATGGCAGCGGAAAGCTTAGAGAAGCATGCGGCTGAGATGGGGATCACGATTAAGGTAGAGACCAGAGGTTCCGGCGGAGCCAAGCATGTGCTTACCGATGAAGAGATCGCAGGAGCGGCCGCAATCATCGTTGCAGCTGACACCAAAGTTCCGATGGACCGCTTCGATGGAAAGAAAGTCATCGAGTGCAAGGTTGCAGACGGCATCAACAAGGCAGAGCAGCTGTTAAACCGTGCCGTGGCCGGGGATGCACCTGTCTACCATGCGGCAGAGGGCAGCAGAAAAGAAGAAAAAGCAGAGGGTGGTTCTACCGCACACATGATTTACACACACCTGATGAGCGGGGTATCCCACATGCTTCCGTTCGTTATCGGCGGCGGCATCATGACAGCGATTGCATTTCTGATCGATACCCTGCTGGGCTATGGTGCAACCGGTGGATCGGCATTTGGTTCCTGTACGCCGTTATCGGCATTCTTCAAGTATGCCGGAGGACTGGCAATGGGACTGATGGTTCCGGTGCTTGCAGGTTACATTGCATACTCGATCGCAGACCGGCCGGGACTTGCAGTTGGTTTTACGGGCGGTTTGTTAGCCTCGAGTGGTAACGCATTAGTCACCGGTTACAACTGGGCGGATTCCACAACCGGTTTCCAGAAATTTATCGCAGACTTTGCATTCCAGGGTGCCAACGGCGGTAACACCGTTTCCGGTTTCCTCGGCGGAATTTTAGCCGGATTCCTTGCCGGATTTATTGTACTGTTCCTGAAAAAAGCGTTTTCAAAACTGCCGGCTTCCTTAGACGGAATCAAGCCGACTCTGATTTATCCGTTGCTTGGAATTTTAATTATCAGTATTTTAATGTGCTTTATCTTTAACCCATTAATCGGACTGATCAATACCGGACTGAGCAACGGACTGACCGCAATCTCTGATGCGGGATACATCACCGTACTCGGACTGATCCTCGGAGCAATGATGGCGATCGACATGGGTGGTCCAATCAACAAAGCCGCTTATGTATTTGGTACCGGCGTACTGGCAACTGCAAGCCAGATGATTGAAAAAGGCGCACAGCCAGGTGACCCGGCGGTGCAGGCATGTTACATTGCCATGGCTGCAATCATGATTGGTGGTATGGTTCCTCCAATCGGAATCGCACTTGCCTGCCAGTTCTTCCCGAAGAAATTCACAAAGGAAGAACGTGGATCAAAGGTATCCAACTTCGTTATGGGTGCTTCCTTTATTACCGAGGGTGCCATCCCATTTGCAGCAGCAGATCCGCTGCACGTAATTCCATGTACCTTAGTTGGTGCCGGAGTTGCAGGATTTTTATCCGCACTGTTTAAGTGCACACTGATGGCTCCGCACGGTGGAATCTTTGTATTTGCAACGGTAGGCCATCCACTGTTATACATCCTTGCATGGGCTGTCGGCTCTGTTATTACAGCCGTAATGCTTGGCGTAATCAAAAAGGATGCAGCATAATAAATCTGTTTGACAGTAGAGACACACAAAAAGAAAAGGAGAATGATCATGAAAGAATTTACGTATACCATCAAAGACGAGCAGGGAATCCACGCAAGACCTGCAGGAGAACTTGTGAAAGCCGCAGCCGCATATCCATGCAAAGTAACCATCAGTAAGGATGGTAAGGAAGTTGACGCCAAGAGAATCCTTGGAGTTATGGGACTTGGTGTAAAATGCGGACAGGAAATCGTCTTAAAGACAGATGGAGACCAGGAAGAAGAAGCAATTGCAGCACTTGGCAAATTCTTAGAGGAGAAGCTGTAAGATAGGTTTTTAGAACTTTTCGCAGAGAATGAATCAGGAAAAGGATGAGGTGACGCTATGACAATTCAGGGCAAAAGCGTATACAGCGGGGTGGCAATCGGCCGCCTTGCCATTTATCAGAAATCAGAAAATCAGGTGAAGCGGGAGAAAATAACCGATACCGCAAAAGAAATCAAACGTTTTGAAGATGCCAGGGAGACAGCGAAACAGCAGTTGGCGGGACTTTATGAAAAAGCGTTAAAGGAAGTCGGTGAAGTCAACGCTGCAATTTTTGAAGTACATCAGATGATGCTGGAAGATCTCGATTACGTAGAATCTATCACAAATATGATCGAAGGTCAGCAGGTAAATGCAGAATATGCCGTGGCATCCACAGGAGATACGTTCTCCGAAATGTTTGCGGCGATGGATGATGACTACATGCGCGAGCGTTCAGCAGATGTCAGGGATGTGTCTAATCGCGTGGTTTCCATTTTACAGGGCAACGGAGGAAATGGTCTGGACGCCGATGAACCGGTGATTTTACTTTCCGATGATCTGGCACCGAGTGAGACGGTACAGCTTGATAAATCGAAGGTGCTTTCCTTTGTCACCCGTCACGGTTCCACCAATTCCCATACCGCGATTCTGGCCCGTACCATGAATATCCCGGCACTGATCGGTGTCGATTTTCCGGAAGATGTCGATGGAAAAATGGGTATCGTCGATGGATACGAGGGCAGGATCATCATTGATCCACCGGTCTCCGTCATGGAAGCTTACCAGAAGAAGAAAGCAGAGGATGAAGAGAAAAAGCGTCTGCTGCAGGAACTCAAGGGCAAGGAGAATATCACAAAGGACGGAACAAAGATCAACCTGTATGCAAATATCGGAAGCGTTGGGGATGTGGCATCGGTACTGGCAAATGATGCCGGCGGCATCGGACTGTTCCGAAGCGAATTCCTTTATCTGGAGAGCAGGGATTATCCAACCGAGGAAGAACAGTTTGCAGCATACCGCAAGGTAGCCGAGGCAATGGCAGGAAAGAAAGTCATCATTCGTACACTCGATATCGGTGCGGACAAGCAGGTGGATTATTTCGGACTCGACAAAGAAGATAATCCGGCAATGGGGTACCGTGCGATCCGTATCTGCCTTGACCGCCGCGAGGTATTCAAGACACAGCTTCGTGCACTGTATCGGGCAAGCTATTACGGAACCATCGCCATCATGTTCCCGATGATCATTTCTGTTACAGAGGTACAGACCATAAAGAAGATCATCGAGGAAGTGAAAAAAGAACTGGATGAGGAAAAGATTCCGTACAAGGATGTCGAGCTTGGTATTATGATCGAGACTCCGGCAGCCGTCATGATGTCCGAAGAACTGGCACAGGAAGTGGATTTCTTCTCTGTCGGAACGAATGATCTGACACAGTATACACTGGCAATCGACCGGCAGAATCCAAAGCTTGACAATATTTACGATTCTCATCATCCGGCAATCTTAAAGATGCTGAAGATGATTGTAGACAATGGTCACAAGGGTGGCTGCTGGGTTGGTATCTGTGGAGAACTTGGGGCAGATACCACGCTGACCGAGACCTTCCTTCGTATGGGATTTGATGAGCTTTCTGTCAGCCCGTCCATGATTTTAAAGGTTCGGCAGGAGATCCGTTCACTGGATCTGAAAGCGTAAAAGAGTGGCTGACTTTAACAGCCGGTACAAGGGAGTATTTTATATAGTATAGAAAAGCGGCACGTGTTGTGCCGCTTTTTCATTGATCAATTGTCAATCACATGATGGTTTAACCATTTCCGGGAGTGGAACCGGATGGAGAAAATGATCGCGCGCAGCGTCCAGTCGGAAAACATACCGATCCAGACAGCAATCGGGCCGAATCCCCATACCCGGCAGAGATAAATGCACAGGCTTACCCGGCACAGCCACATGGTGCAACAGGAGGTGATCATGGAGAATTTTACGTCACCTGCAGCGCGCATACCATAGGGTGGGATGAAGGAAAGTACCCAGGAAACTGGCTTTACGATCGTGATGAAGCTTATCATGAAAAAGCACAGTTTTGCGCTGGCAGGTTTCATTCCGGCAAGCATGGTAATCGGTTTGGTCAGTGCAAAAACGAGCAGGCAGCTTGCGATGATGACTGCCTCTGACAGCCAGGACAATTTCTTAATATAATAGATGGCCTCATCTTTGCGCCCTGCACCCAGGCACTGACCGACCACGGTCATCAGTCCGATTCCGATACCTATGGCAGCAATACCGTTTAAGTTTTCCAGAATATTGGTCATTGCCTGCGCGGCAATCGCTACGGTTCCAAGTGTGGAAACCGTAGACTGGATGGCAAGTTTACCGAACTGAAACATACTGTTTTCAATACCGGACGGAATTCCGATAAACAGAATTTTTTTAATCAGATACCAGTCGGGGCGGATGGCAAAATAGTTGCGGATGCAGATCGGTTCATTGTCATTGCGCAGCTGCCAGATGACAACGACCGCGCAGAAAATACGTGAAATCAGGGTAGAGATTGCAGCACCTTCGACACCCATACCCAGTCCAAAAATCAGAATCGCATTTCCGCCAATGTTCATGAAGTTAGAAATTACGGAAATAATCATAGGATTTCGGCTGTTATTCTGGGAGCGCATAATAGAAGCTCCGGCATCGTAGAGTCCGATAAACGGGAAGGAGAGCAGGGTAAAGAAGAAATAGATCTGGGAGTTGGTCATGACATCGCGTTCTACTTTTCCAAAAATCACATGCAGCAGTGGATCACGGAAGATCAGACAGAACGCAGAAAGAGCCACGGACAGGATGACCATGACAAATAAAACCTGCCTTGCAGAGCGGTTGGCATCTTTTTTGTTTTGGCTGCCGAGATATTGGGAGCACAGGATTGCACCTCCGGCGGAAAGCGCAGACAGTGCCTGAATGACAAGAATATTGATGGAATCCACCAGAGAAACGGCGGAGATGGCTGCAGATCCGACGTTGCTGACCATCATTGTGTCGGCGGTTCCCATTAAAGAAGAAAGCAGCTGTTCCACAATGATGGGAATCAGTAGCTTTCTTAATTCAAAATTGTTATATAAATGTTGTGTGTTATCGCGCATAAATAAAATCCTCTTTTCTACCCTCAGATGTTATTTTAGCACGATATTTTTCAATGGAAAAGGGGTTATTCGATTACCAAAAGCAGAGCCATCTTAAACTGCTCGTCTGCGGTCACACTGTGCAGACCATCTTTCTCAAAACGGAAATTTTCTCCGGCTGAGATTACATGATCCCTGCCCTCATAATGGATGGTTGCTTTTCCGTCCAGTGCGAAAATAATCGCATTGCCTGGTGCGCGATGTGGAGTCAGCCCGGTTCCTTTGTCGAATGCCATGAGCACAAACTTCATTGTGTCGGTGCTTGCTACATCAAGATTACTGATGCTTCCTTCTTCATAGGAAATCAGATCCTTTAATTTCATTACTTCTCCTGCTTTTACCAAATTGTTCATAATAGCCTCCTGTTTGATAATGATTTCTGTGTAAATAGCTCCGGTGTCGCTTTGCACACCGCAGAGTGTGCCACCTGGAATGACCAGCAGATCGCCTTTGACCAGGTCTTTGTTTGTCGCATCGGTACCGATTAGAAACGTACCTTTGCCATCTCTGTCGTTCTGTTATTACAGAATTAGTTTTTTGAAATTTTAAAAAAATATACAATATAAAATGAAAAATGTCTGTTGTTATAATCACAATTTTGCGACTTGACAAGTATGGCTTTTTAATCATATTCTAAAATTATAGCAGAACATTGCAAAACGAGAAAGGAACAATCATGGAACAACATAAAACCGGCACACTTTATCTGTGTGCCACCCCCATCGGAAATCTTGAGGATATTACGTACCGCGTACTGCGGACACTCAAAGAGGTGGATCTGATTGCGGCAGAGGATACGAGAAACTCCATCCGGCTGCTTAACCATTTCGAGATTAAGACGCCGATGACAAGCTATCACGAATACAACAAAATCGATAAGGCCTACCAGCTTGTCGCAAAAATGCGTGAGGGTAAAAACATTGCATTAATTACAGATGCAGGGACACCGGGCATTTCCGATCCCGGGGAGGATATTGTGCGCATCTGCTATGAAGAAGGCATTCCGGTCACTTCGCTGCCGGGCGCAGCCGCCTGTATCACCGCACTGACCATGTCGGGACTTCCGACACGCCGGTTTGCGTTTGAGGCGTTTCTTCCCAAGGATAAAAAGGAGCATCAGGCGGTGCTTGAAGAATTAAAGACCGAGACACGTACGATTATTATCTACGAAGCACCACACCACCTTGTGCGCACTTTGCAGGAACTTTCAGATACCCTCGGCGGAGACCGCAGGCTTACCATCTGCCGGGAACTGACCAAGCGGCATGAAGAAAAGCTGCAGATGACGCTTGCCGACAGTTTATCCTATTACGAAGTCAATGAGCCGCGCGGGGAATATGTCCTCATCATTGCCGGCCGTTCCCGTGAAGAGATGAAAAAGGAGGAACAGGCCGGATGGGAAGCACTTTCCCTGGAGGAACACATGGCACATTACGAGTCCCAGGGGATTGACCGCAAGGAAGCCATGAAGCGCGTTGCAAAAGACCGCGGGGTTAGCAAGCGCGATATCTATCAGGCACTGTTAAAATAAAAAAGATCAATGGACTTTATTTTAACTGATCCCGCACGGTTTCTTCGAGAACGGAAAAAGGCGAAGGACCGGTGCGAAGGATTGCTTCGTGAAATGCAGACACCGAAAAGCTTTTGTTTTCGAGCGCAAGCTGTTCACGCATCTGGCGGAATTTCAGATAGCCAACATAATATTTCAGGTAGTTGCCCGGTTCTTCGAGGATCAGATCTGTGATTCTTTTTACCGTGGCAGTATCATCTACGCCGTATTCGCTCCAGAATGCGGCGATTTTTTCTTTTTCCCATCCAAAATAATGAATCCCGATATCCGCTGTGGCATAGAGACTGAGAGTTGCAGCCTGATTGTGCTGTAACAGGGAGGCGAGATCCGGATCAAGTCCGGCATAATAGAAAGACTGCATTTCCGTGTAGGTTGCCCAGCCTTCGGTGTAACCCGGATAGTTGAGGAGGGAGAGGACTTCCGGAGCACCATAGGAGGAGGTACAGATGGTCTGGTACAGATGACCGGGATATCCTTCATGCGCAAGCGTTGTAAAGTAATAGATATCCGTATCATTTTTAGCATCGTTTATGTAGATCCGGTTATGTGAAATATCATCAATCGGAGCCGTAATATAAAAGGCGGGAGCCAAGTACTCACTGAGTGCCGGATCAACGTGGCAGATTTCCACTTCTGTCTGTGGTGGTGCCGGGAAGTCAGTAAGGATTTCTTTTTGCAGCCGGGAAAGCATGGCATTTTCCTCTTTCAAGGCAGCATCGGGTTTCGGAGACTGGGAAGCAAGTTTCGGATTTTTTTCCAAAAGATTCTGACAGAACGTGAGATCTTCCCGCCGGGCTTTGGCAATCTGGGAAAACAGATCTTCCACGCTGTCATCACAGCCCGTATCTGCAGACACGACCGCCTCGTAATAGGCTTTTCCTTCCGGAAAGTTACAAAGCCCCCAGTTGTTATGTCCCCGTCCCAGCAGCATGGTAAGTCCTTTGATCATCTGGCGGTAAGCCGGAATGACATGTTCGCTCAGAACTTTGGAATGCTGTTTTATATAAGTATTCTTTTGTGTATCCGTAAGCCCATCCATGGCATTTAACCGATTGGAAAACGTATCGATCAGAAAATTGTCATCGGGATGTTCGGTGAAAACTTCACACCCTTCAATGACTTTTAAGCAGGCTTCATCGGACATGAAAAGTCCTGCATCGGCTTTCTTTTGTTCATAATCTAAAATCCCTAAAAAATAAGTATCCATCTGCGACAATAGTCCGAGATAATCTTTAATATCTCTGGTATTGCGGAAAGTATACTCTGCCAGAAGCACAGGCAGCTGTGAGGTGACACCACCGGAAGGGGTCAGAGGTTCATCGTAATAGGGATAGGCAGCAAGGTTCTGCTGGCGTGAAATATAATCGGAAAGCAGCCGGCAGGTCAGGCGGTCTTTTCCTTTGAGAGAGCGGTGAGAATATTTTTTGAGTTCTTCCGAAAGTTTTTTGAGCTGTCTGGCCTGGTTATGAGGACTGTCACCGGACAGACTGCCAAGCGTGATCTCATAAGAGTCAATGCCGGCAGCTTTTGGATCTTTTAGCGTAAAGTGCAGATTCATGGTGTTGGATTTCATCTCTTCGCGAAAAAGCGTGGTACAAAATTCAGAAAAAGAACCGGTACTTTTTCCGGCAGGGGAGAGGATGGCTGCATAAATAATGGAGAGCACCGCAGCCAGAAAAATACCCACGGAAAGCATCCGGTGTTTTTTCAAAAGATGTTTCATACCAGAAACTCCTGTAAGAAAACTTAAGAAAATTTATGCGGGGAAAGCCTGGGCTATGCCTTCCCTTTTGGGTTTATCCGGTAATTGCAAAAGGAATATGAAAAAAGCAAAGCCCATACAATGATTTAAGAACGCAAACAGGAGGCGCGGATGAACTATTTATGGGGTGGAATGATTCTTGTCGGGGTGGTGTATGCTGCAATGACTGGAAATCTTGGAGCAGTGACCGACCAGGCACTTGCTTCGGCAAAGGAAGCGGTAAGCCTTTGCCTGACAATGACAGGTGCCATGGCATTCTGGGTAGGACTTATGAAGATTGCGGAAAAAGGGGGGATGGTAAACCGTGCGGCATCTGCAATGGGACCGATACTACGTTTTTTGTTTCCGTCAGTTCCGGAAAATTCCGCAGCAGGCAGATATATGGCAACGAATATGGTGTCCAATTTTCTGGGGCTGGGCTGGGCGGCAACCCCGGCAGGAATTTCTGCCATGAAAGAGTTAAAGCGGCTGCAGAAAATGTCAAATCAGGCGACAGACGCGATGTGTGATTTTCTTATCATTAATATTTCTTCCCTGCAGCTGATACCTGTGAATATCATTGCATATCGCAGCCAGTATGGAGCCGTAAGTCCGGCTGCAATTGTAGGACCGGCCATCATTGCCACTAGTATTTCCACGTTGGCAGCTGTCATTTTCATCAAGCTCCGGCAGGCATTTGGGAGGGTGGAAAAATGAATTTGATTCTGTACTTATCCGAGGCAGTTATTCCGATTCTGGTATTGCTCATTGTGGGAAATGGCCTGATGCACCGGCAGCATGTATATGAGGATTTCCTGGAAGGGGCAAAAAGCGGAATCCGCACAGCAGTGGAGATTATGCCGACACTAATCGGACTGATGGCAGCAGTAGGTATTTTGCGAGCTTCGGGTTTTTTGGATTTTATTTCCGGGTGGCTTGGGAAATTAATGGCGGCGACAGGATTTCCGACCGAGCTGATCCCGGTTGCTGTGGTAAAAATGTTTTCTTCCTCTGCAGCAACGGGACTTTTACTGGATATCTACAAAACACATGGTGCAGATTCGATGCTGGGACGTGCGGCATCGGTTATGCTCAGCAGCACAGAGACTATTTTTTATACCATGTCGGTTTATTTTATGTCGGTAAAAGTAAAAAAGACAAGATATACACTTCCGGGAGCCCTTTTTGCAACCACTGCCGGAATTGTGGCAAGTGTATTTCTTGTGTGGAAAACCTGAAGTTGTAAGAATAGTGTTATTGTTCGCATGGCAACCTGTGTGTAGCAGCAAAATTGTCAAAAAATATCCGGATTATGATAGAAATATGTTGACTTTAAACATATTTTAGTTCAGAATAAAAAGCAGAAGATACAGAGATTTGTATGTTACAACAGAGAGGAAGAATATAATATGGCATTTGGAAAAAAGACAGACAGAGCCGGTCTGCAGGCCGTTCTGGAATTGAAAAGTGTAGATTATTCAAAAGATCCGGAGATACAGCAGCTGTATACCCGTCTGGTGAACGGACGCAGCCAGTTCGGTCAGATCCTGGCAAAGAATGCCTCCGCATCGTTACAGATCGCAGAGGTTGTGGATGCCGTAAAAGAGTATAATTCCAAGATGGAATCTGTTTCACAGGAGATTGCGCAGGCATCGGAGGACGCTACGCAGTCTGCGTCAGAAAGTTCGCGCGTGGCAGGGGAGGTTTCCAACCAGCATGAGGAACTGACCAATACGATATTGTCTGCATCGGAAGAATCCGCAGCGATTTACAAAAACATCGAAGAGGGACAGCAGGAACTGACGGCTATCCGCGATTTGTCCGATAAGACGATCAGCGAATCAAGTACCATGAAACAGAATATGGAGAAGCTTTTTGACATTATCAGTAATATGAATGAAGTCATTGAAGGGATCAACTCCATTTCCAGCCAGACCAATCTGCTGGCGCTGAATGCATCTATCGAGGCAGCCCGCGCAGGAGAAGCCGGAAAAGGATTTGCAGTAGTTGCGGAAGAGATCCGTAAACTTGCAGAACAGACCCAGAACATGACAGCCAACATGAGTGAGTTCGTGGAGCGTATCAAAGAAGCATCCGCAAAGAGTTCAGACAGTGCAAATACCGCGGTGGAGGCACTTGGGGATATGAGCGAGAAGATTAATTCTGCATGGGAGATCAATGATGCGAACCAGAAGAGTGTGGGAAAGATTTCCGATTCCATCAGTTCCCTGGCAGCTGTCAGCGAAGAGATTTCAAGTTCCATGGATGAGATGGCAAATCAGGCGAACCATATCCAGCAGCAGTGTGAGCAGCAGCAACAGGAAGCACAGAGACTGGAAGAACTCCGTGAAAATTTAAAAGATGCAACAACACCGATATACCAGATTCTGGATGACCTGGAGAATGCAAAGCAAATTGCCGGAGAGATGAAGAAAGATGTATTTTATAATACAGAGGTTGTATAATAAGAATATCAATTCTGCTATATAGTACAGGAAATCAGACAGGGGTTGTCACACGGTGACAGCCTCTTTTTTCCCTGTTTTCGGAGAAAGGAGAAAAAATGGAAGCAACGGAACAGTTTTTACAATGGGTGGAGGAATCGGGCAACATTGTATTTTTTGGTGGAGCAGGGGTATCGACCGAGAGCGGAATTCCGGATTTCCGCAGTGTGGACGGTTTGTATAACCAACAGTATAAGTATCCGCCGGAGACCATTTTAAGCCATAGTTTTTACCGGCAGAATCCGGAAGAGTTCTACCGGTTTTACCGGAACAAAATGCTCTGTCTGGATGCACAGCCAAATATCACCCATATCAAGCTGGCAGAGCTGGAAAAAGCAGGAAAACTGAAAGGGATCGTGACCCAGAATATCGATGGTCTGCATCAGAAAGCCGGAAGTAAAAACGTCATGGAACTGCATGGAAGCGTATTGCGCAATTACTGCGAACGCTGTGGACAGTTTGTCAGCGCGGAAGATATTCTCCACTCGGAAGGGCTTCCGGTCTGTCCTGTCTGTGGTGGTTCGGTGAAGCCTGACGTAGTGCTTTATGAGGAAGGGCTGAACCAGAAAACACTGCAGGATGCGGTATTTTATATCAGCCATGCGGATATGCTGATTGTGGGAGGAACTTCGCTTGCCGTATATCCGGCAGCCGGTCTGATTGATTATTACAGGGGAAATAAGCTTGTTTTGATTAATAAGAGTGCAACTCCAATGGATGCGCGTGCGGATCTTCTTATCCAGGATGGACTTGGAAATGTCTTTTCACAGATCAAGTGTTAGCCAGAGAAAATAATAGACAATTGCAAAACATACTCCGGCTTCTGCCGTCGCGGGTTTTACAATTGTCTGTAAGGGGAGAAAAAGAAGGAGACCAGCTATGAATCAGTACCAGTATGAAGTGGGAGATATTGTGAAATTAAAAAAGCCACATCCGTGTGGCAGCCATGAATGGGAGATTTTGCGCGTGGGCGCGGATTTCCGCCTGAAATGCACTGGCTGTGGACATCAGATGATGGTGACGCGCAAGCTTGTGGAAAAGAATACAAGAGGCTTGCGGAAGCCGGAATAAAGTGCATGTAGTGAAATTGTAATTTCCATAGTATTAAAAATTGCTTCTTTAGATACCATGAAAAACAGTATCTGGAGAAGCAATTTTTCTGTTATAAAGGCTTGCGGGCCTTAATTTTTGTAAATTCAATAATTTCTTTCTTATCCTCTTCGGATATCTTGTTAAAATAAAAAAGCAATTCTTTTTCCAGATTCGTATGAAACATGTACTTTTTTTTATTTGCGGGATCATTAAAAAATTCAAGAAACTCAGATAAGTCTTCGCTGGACTGGGAAGGAACCGGTGCATCATAGGAAACTTCACGGTCAATATCAACGGTCAGATGCATGAGATCGTCAATCGAAATATTGTATAGTCCCGCCAATTTATATAATGCTTCGGCATCTGGTGTCCGTCTGCCAGTTTCGTAATGGCTGTATGTCTGGCGGACAATACCAAGTACCGCGGCTACATAATCCTGCGTGTAATTATTTACCTTTCTCAGTTCTTTCAATTTCTGAGGAAGTTTTTTTTCACTCATAATAAAATACCACCTTTTCTTAAAATTAGTCTATTTTTTCACATATCATGAAATGTTACAGATAGTAGCTATTGATAAAACAGAAGTTAATTTATTGTAGGAAGCGAAAAAATAGTCATATAGTTACAGAATGTTGCATAGAAATGTAAAATATGCACAAAAATAAACGGTTTTTAAACGAATGAGAATGGAAAAATTAGATAAAAAGTAACAAAATGTAGCAATTATAAAAAATAGAGGTTAACAAACCGTAGCGAACAGACGATATAAAAGATACAAAACGTAGCAAAGAGGTTTTGCGTGCATGGAGGTAAAAAATGCTGAAACTTTCATTGAAACAGGGACAATACGTAAATATCGGGGATGACATCCGTGTGGTCTATGTAGGTGGTTCGGGTAATCACGCAAGGCTGCTCATTGATGCCCCGAGAGAACTCAATATTGCCAGAAGTACCACGGAAGAAAATCCGGCACGAAGGAGAGAAACCTATTATGCAGAGCCGGGCATTTCCAGAGAGGCACAGCAGGAAATTAAGAGAATCCTGTGGAACGAGCGGATGAAGGCAGAGGCAAAGAAAGAGGCAGAGAGTTTGAAAGATAAATTTAACTCCTGATCTGTTTTAAATTCTGGTAATAGGTGGGGCACACCCGGGACGCTTCGCTTATTTGATACAAGGTCGCAAAGCATCAAAAGATGCTTGTGACGCGTTACTGCAAAGTGACGCAATAAGAACACCTTAGGAAAAGGATTTCCAGAGGAAAAAACATAATACCCCACAAAGTGGGAGTTCAAGGAGGATTCTATTATGAGTATGGTAGTACAACACAACATGCAGGCAGCAAACGCAAACAGAATGCTTGGTATCACATCCGGAGCACAGGCTAAGTCAACCGAGAAGTTATCTTCCGGTTACAAAATCAACCGTGCAGCAGATGATGCAGCAGGACTTACCATTTCCGAGAAGATGAGAAAGCAGATCCGTGGACTGGACAAGGCTTCTTCCAATGCACAGGACGGTGTATCTTCTGTACAGACCGCTGAAGGTGCTTTAACAGAAGTTCACAGCATGTTACAGCGTATGAATGAGCTTGCAGTTCAGGCAGCAAACGGTACAAACTCCAAGGATACAGACCGTAAGGCTATCCAGGATGAGATTGACCAGTTAAATACAGAGATCGACCGTGTTGCAGAGACAACCAAATTCAATGAGATTTACCTGTTAAAGGGTGATGACGGTGAGAAGACTGTCAACATGAATGCACACGATGCAGGATTAAAGGGAACCTTGACCGATAATGGCGATGGAACTGCTACATTTACGATGAAAGAGTTAAATGATGGCGATACTGTGAGTATTGGTGGAAAGAATTATACAATTGGTTCTAAAGAAGCTGATGCTAAGGCTCTGATTGAAGCACCAGCAAATGGTGACCCAGATAAAACATTTACTATTGGGGATAAAACCTTTAAAGTAAAGGCTAATGGCGATGTATGTGATAAAGATGGAAATAAATTATATGTAAAGACAGCAGGTGGAGCAACGGCAGCAGAAGCATTTGATACATCAAAAGAACTCACAACAGATAGTACTTTCAAAAATAATGCTAATGCAGATACCGCAAATACAGCAGTTACAGTCGCTAATTTAAAAGACTATGTAAAGGGTGGTGTTAAAGTAAGCGATGGAACAACAACCATGACTGTTTTGACGGATGCAAAAGATGCATCTGGAGCAGCCGGAGCAGATGGTGTTGATGATAATGATACTTCCGTTATCACAAAGCAGAAAGCATATGAACTTGCAGGAAAGGAATTGCTTGCTGCAAACCAGATCGGTGATACAGAAGGACATGCATCTGTAACGAATGGTGATGGTACAGGTTTAGCATTTAATGCTGGTAATGGTACATTTAAGATTAATGTTGGTCAGGCAAAAGTTGCCAACACATTAAGCTTCAGCCTTCATGTAGGTGCAGATGCGGATATGACAAATAAAATTACTGTCGATATCGATACTATGAATTCTGCAAACCTTGGAATCAAGGGATTAAATGTAACTGACAAGAACGGTTCTGCAGCAACCTACGCAATCGATGCTATTTCCGATGCGATCTCTAAGGTTTCTTCCCAGAGATCTGCACTCGGTGCTGTACAGAACAGATTAGAGCATACCATCGACAACCTGGATAACATTTCCGAGAATACATCTTCTGCTGAGTCTCGTATCCGTGATACAGATATGGCAAAAGAGATGGTAAACTACAGCAAGAACAACATTCTTGCACAGGCTGGACAGTCTATGCTCGCACAGGCTAATCAGTCTAATCAGGGTGTACTTTCTCTGTTACAGTAAAAGTAAATATGGTCATTACACATCAAAAGGGACTCTTCGGAGCCCCTTTTGGTGTGTGTTTATACTTTTACTGGCATAGAATTTAATGCCTCTTCGTATTCATCTGAAGTGTAATCCAGTAAAATTTTTTCTTTTGGAACGTTATATTTGATCATATTTTGAATTGCATCAATTCTACCCTTGGCTTCGCCCTGTTCCAGTAATTCCTCGGATCGTAACTTCAAAATTTTACCACCCATAATCTCACCCAATCCTTTCCTGATAGCATTATCCTGTGGGATAATATAATCTGCGATTTTCTCAATTAAAACAATCATATCCATATAAAAATGTGACTTTTGTTCTTTTTCGGACGCGTCCTCTAACCTCCGGTTGATCTCACGGAAATCGTCCAGCAGATGCTTCACTTTTTTCGAATTCGTTCCATTGTGCTTCAAAAAATGTTCATACCGTAAGATATGATACGGAAGCAGAATCAGCAGTCGTTTTTCAAAAATCCGATCCACCGTGTATCTTTTCGCCTGCAAAACCGGAACGCGGTAACGTACTTTCTGACCATCTGCAAACGTTACGATTGGAAAATAAATCGTATCACGATTGTTGTTGTAAAATTATTTTCTGGTTTATAGGATCTCCTCAAGCCCATACAATGCCGCACCCAGTGCACCGACAATCTCTGGTTCCTCATAGATATGTAGTTTTTCTCCAAGCTGCTCCTCCAGCACGGCGACGACACCCGGATTCTTGGCAACACCGCCCGTCATCATATATCCCGGATTCAGACCGACACGTTTCAGGAGGGACATTGCTTTCCCGGCAATTGCCTTGTGAATTCCATGTGCAATATCAGCAATCTCTTTGTTCTGTGCGATCAGGGAGATAACTTCCGATTCAGCAAAAACACTGCACATACTGCTGATTTCAATATTTTCTTTGGACTGCAGGGATACCGGACCAAGTTCGTCGATACTGATTTCCAGGGAGCGCGCCATCATTTCCAGAAAGCGGCCGGTTCCGGCGGCACATTTATCATTCATGACAAAATCGGCAACTTCTCCATTGTCATTCAGCCGGATGGCTTTGCTATCCTGACCGCCGATATCGAGGATCGTGTGAACGTCCGGGAAGAGAAGATGCGCACCTTTTCCGTGGCAGCTGATTTCGGTTACATTTTTGTCCGCAAATGGAATGCTGACACGACCATAACCGGTGGATACAATCAGGGAAATATCTTCCCGGTTAAGTCCGGCCTTTTTCAGAACGTCTGCCAGTGCGGCATCTGCACTCTGGGAAGATTTGGCTCCGGTGCGGACAACTGAAAATGCTTTGATCTGTCTGTTTTCGTCTAAGATTACGGCGTTTGTAGAGGTAGAGCCGCTGTCAATTCCTAATGTATACACAGTATCACCCTTTCTTTTTATCATTTGTTTTTCCCCGGTCAGGGACAATCCTTTTTTCACTTTCAATTCTTCCATAAAGGCTTCCACACGGGTCCGGACCTGTCCGGCACATTGTCTGGTGGAATCGGTTTCTACCAGCAGAATCGGCAGATCCAGCCGCTGGCGGAAATCCGCATACTCATAAGAATAAGAGTCACAGAATTTGACGGTATGATATATAATTCCATCCAGGCGATCGGTAAAACCGTCAAGAAAATGTTCACGGTTCGCTGCTTTTAACATGCGCATGCATGGAATCTGGTTTAGCAGCGCGGCAGCATAAGAATGCAGGGCCTGATCCTCTGTAATGGAAAAATCACGTGCAAGTCCGGTGCATGTTAAATCAAACAGCAGATTGGCACCGCGGTCGACAAGCAGCTGACGGATTTCATTGTTGCATCGGGCACCCATGATACCAATATTGAGTTTCTGTCCGTTTCCTTTTTCGGACGCTGCGCTGGCAGACATGCGGGTGTTTTCCTGTTTTTTCAGAGCCGCTTTGTTCTGCATCATGGAAACAAAACGTTTCAGATCCAGTGTTTTTCCGGAGAAAGCCTCGTACTCGGTGAGCATTTGTTTTAGCTGGCGCTCATAGAGTGCTACTGCAAAATCATTAAATTTGCGGGGAATATCCAGCAAAAAGAAAAATTTATCCGGGAACTGGCTTTTTAATGTGTCATACAGACGCCGGATGCTGTCGCAGCAGGTAGTCAGAATGACACCCTCATAGTCATGTTCCATCACATCTTCCAGCACGGCCTTGGTATAGGAACAGATGTTGGCGTGCATCAGGGTGTCCGCGTGGTTAAAATCCGTAACGGATGGTTCCAGACGTGTGATTTCCGTGTCCATGGCTTCAAATAATTCCATGGGGGTATATTTACATACATAACCTAACATGATAAATTCCTCTCTTTATCCAGAATTTCCAGAAAAGCTTCCAGACGGGTTTTGATCTGTCCGTCATGGCTGTTTCGGCGGTCCATGGCATCGCCATCCAGAACGAGTAGTGGAATATCCGCGGCCTTGAGTGTTTCGCGAAGCTGGAATACTCCGCCGGCAGATTGCTTACAGCCCCAGTGGCAGAAGTTAATGACGCCATCGGCATGCATTTCTTTTGCCAGTTTTACGACCATATTTGCTTTTTTTTCGTATGGACCGTTATAGAGATTGTTTAGCATTTTAGTGGCAAGTGCTTCCAGTGGGTGGGTGGTATCCAGTTCGTCCATGTAATCCAGGTTCATTTCGGTACACTGGATCTGGTAATCTCTGTTCAGGTTAAAATAGTGTTTGAGTGTTTCCTGATAAAAAGGAAGCAGATGTACCCACACAATCCGGGTGCCGTCATATTTCGGATATTGTTTGATATCCTCGGCAAAACTGCGGAACAGGTCAAGGGTTTCCGGTGTTCCGATGTTTAAGTGGGTGGCAAAAAGCATGTACATCTGCAGAGTCAGTGTCGATGGGTAATAGCGCTCTGCCTGCAGTTTTAAAAACTCTTTGTAATAAGCTTTCGACTGGTTTTCGCGGGCAAGTGTTTCCGACAGGTCATCCATGGACAGACGTTTTCCGGTCAGTGCTTCCAGTTTCTGAATCAGTTCTTTCAGCTGCATGGTCACATATTCCACGGCTTCCGGAGAACAGCTGTCCGGCACATCGATCACATAAGTGTCAAGATCCGTGTGCCGGCTGACATAGCGGAATGTGTTAATATTGCCGTCACAAATCATGGAAGTTGTCACACCGAGTCTGGCAGGTGAAATAATTCCGGAGTCTACGGCACCGATAAAATCTTTGTGATAGGAACAGAGCGTGGAGGCAATTCCCCGGCTTTCTGCGCGGTCGATAAAATAGTCTTCACACGTAAATCCTGAGAGAAACGAGGAAAGACATTCCATGGAAAGCGCACTGAGTCCGAAGCACTGGAAAATTTCCACGGGTGCAAACAGATTGCACCAGACCGTGGATTCCGGGTATTCCAGCGCATGAAGCGTATTTTTTACGCCGAGCGTATTCAGCTTCTGATATGCTTTCGGCATTGTTTTTTCTGCAAAATGTTCCGTCCGGAACTGTTCGAGATGTAATCCGATGTCAATCATTTTGCGGGAAACTGCCGGGTGGGTGCCGGCATATTTTTTAATATAATTTCCGTAAGTTTTGACGATATTCATAGTATATATCCTTTATTAAACAGGTTCATTTTCAAAAAATTATTATAACCTTGTGTCTGTAAAAAATAAAGTTTTGTGTAATAAAATTTAGAAAAACCTAAGAATCTAAAATATTGCGTATTATAGGGGGATTGATTATAATAGAAAGTACGGAATTATCTATTATGGAAGGAATCAGGACACATGGGAGCACAGGACAATACGGAAAAGGTACTGCGCAGTCTTCACGTTTTGCTGTCGAAGAGTGAGCCGTATCCGAAAGAGCCGAGTAAAGTTATCATAGATAAGCAGCAGGTGATTGATCTGCTGGCAGAATTAAATACCTGTATTTATCAGATTATGGATGAATACGAGCTGACCATTCGAAGCCGTGACAAGGCAGAGCGCGATTTCCATAAAAAGGGAGATCAGATCATCTGGGATGCAAGCCGTAAGGCAGAGGACATTTATGCGGCATCTGTCATGTATATGGATGAAACGTTAAACCGTATGCAGGATATCATGCAGGAGGCAGACAAAAAGGTCGGTGCCATCTATCAGGAAATTAAAGAACAGATGGAAAAAGAAGAAAAGACATTAAGAACCAACAAGTCCGAACTCAAAGGACAGCTGCAGGATCTGGTTGATACCGAAAAGTACTTAAAGATCATCGAGGAGCGAAACCGCGAGATTGAGAAGGAAAAGATGGAAGGAAGACCGGAGTACGAGCAGGAGAAGCGGGAAGAAAAAGCGATTTATGCAAACCGGCAGACCGATATCAGGATTAATCAGGAATATCTGGATAAGCTTGGACTTTCCGTACCGGAAGAACCGGTAGAAGACCTTGCGGAAGAACCAGTAGAAAAGCCAGTGGAAAAGCCGGTGGAAAAACCAAAGAAGCTGTCGCCGAAGCCGGAGATTCCGGCACCGGTTACGGTAGAAGATGACGATGAAGAGTTAAAGCAGCTGGAAGAACAACTGCGTGTGAATCTGGATGCTGATTATTTTAAGTGGAAAGATGAACAGGAAGAACAGGAAGCGGCAGAAGAAAAAGAAAAATCCGCCGGCTTTCAGAACAAGATCAAGAACCTGATAGGAGGACATCCGCATGACGATTCTGGTGTGTGATGATGACAAGGAAATTGTAGACGCAATTGAGATTTACCTGATTCAGGAAGGATACCAGGTAGTAAAAGCATATGACGGGGAACAGGCTCTGGAGATGCTTCGCACAAAGAAAATTGATCTGATGGTGATCGATGTGATGATGCCGAAACTGGATGGAATCCGTGCGACATTCCAGGCACGTAAAACAAGCAGCATTCCCATTATCATCCTGTCTGCCAAGACAGAAGATGCGGATAAGATTCTGGGGCTGAACGTGGGGGCGGACGATTATGTGACCAAGCCGTTTAATCCGCTGGAACTGGTTGCCCGTGTGAAGTCACAGCTGCGGCGTTATACCACACTTTCGAGCACCCCTTCCGGTGATGCCGTTTATGAAGCCGGCGGTCTGGTTATTAACGATGAATTAAAAAAAGTTACGGTAGATGGGGAAGAGGTCAAACTGACTCCGATCGAATACAACATTCTTCTGCTTCTCATGAAAAATAAAGGAAAAGTATTTTCCATCAGTCAGATTTATGAGGAAATCTGGAATGAAGAAGCAATTGGCGCTGACAATACAGTTGCTGTCCACATCCGGCATATCCGGGAAAAAATCGAAATCAATCCGAAAGAACCGCGGTATCTGAAAGTGGTCTGGGGTGTCGGCTATAAAATCGAAGCGGGGGCGTAGCTGTCTATGAAAGAATTCTCCAGCGGAAAAAAGGGCGCAGCCATTGTCATGCATCAGATGTTTCTGATTATGATGCTTTGCGGAATCTATGGGATCGGATACAATCTGCGCAGACATATCGGAGGGCTGGGTATTCTCAGCCTGTTTATGGTGATCGGCATGGTCGGAAGCTTTGTATTCCTTGCCTATCTGACAGGTGTTGCAGGGCGCCGGTCGGAGGAGGATGCAACCATTTACCTGACCTGGATCGATAAAATTTATACGGATATCCAGATGGTGCTTTTTGTGGCATTCATTTATCTTGTGCTTTTTTTGGGGAGAAATCTCCATGACATCCAGTTTGAACTGTCCGGACTGATGGTAGCGGTCGGAACAGTCGGGTATCTGGTCGATGTTGTATTCCTGCTGTTTTATATGAGCATTGTCCGGCGGGTCAAAAACAATACCCTTCTGACATACAGTCTGATCTATCAGGCAGGAAGCTTCCTTAGACGGGTGTTTATCTCCGGACAGAATCCCAGACTGTGTACGCGTAAGGCGCGCGAAAGATATGAGATCCAGCATGCAATTGAAAAAATTGCGGCAGGGGCACTGGATACGACACTGGATGTGGAACAGTTTCACGGACAGGAAAGAGGCATTGCAGCTTCTGTGAATAATATCCGTGCAGGGCTGAGCGAAGCCATTCAGGAGCGGATCCGGAATGAACGGATGAAGGCAGACCTGATCACGAATGTTTCCCATGATATCAAAACACCGCTTACTTCCATTGTCAATTATGTGGATCTGCTCAAACGTGAAAACCTGGAAAACGAAAATGCACGTAATTATATCCGGGTTCTGGATGAAAAATCCCAGCGGCTGAAACAGCTGACGGAGGATCTGGTCGAAGCATCAAAGATCAGTTCCGGAAATATCCAGCTGGATATGCAGACCATCGATCTGGTAGAATTGCTGTACCAGACGGGTGGTGAGTTCAATGAACGTTTTGAGGCACGGGGGCTGACCATTGTGACGAAACTGCCGCACAATTCGGTGATGATCCGGGCAGACGGACGGCAGCTCTACCGTGCAATTGAAAATCTGTATACCAATGCGGCAAAATATGCACTCGAAAATACCCGGGTTTATGTAGATCTGGAAGTAGAGGAGAACAATGCGGTTTTCCGTATCAAAAATATTTCGAAAAATCCGCTGCCGGAACAGGGAGCGGCGAGGAAAGACCTGACGGAGCGTTTTGTGAGGGGAGAGGAATCCCGCACGACAGAGGGAAGTGGTCTTGGACTGTCCATTGCAAAGAATCTTACACAGTTGATGGGCGGTGAGTTTGCAATCCTGGTAGATGGCGATCTGTTTGCGGCATCCATTACGTTTGCAGTCGTTGCATAAAAATACATTTTATTATATAATTATCATTAACTATGATTTCGAAAACAAGGAGGAAACTATGAAGTTATATGAGAACGGCGCATACCTGGTCAACGGCAGGGATGTTGTCATTAATTCACCGGAAGCGGCATCTGCTGTCAATGCAAAGACAGGAAAGACTGTTACACCGGAAGATGCAAAGAAACAAACCATTGCATATGGAATTTTAAAGAACCACAATACATCTGGCAACATGGAAAAACTGCAGATCAAATTTGATAAGCTGACTTCCCACGATATTACATTTGTCGGCATCATCCAGACCGCCAGGGCATCAGGTCTTGAGAAGTTCCCGATTCCTTATGTACTCACCAACTGTCACAACAGTCTGTGTGCAGTCGGTGGAACCATCAACGAAGATGACCATATGTTTGGACTGACATGTGCAAAGAAATACGGCGGAATCTATGTTCCTCCTCATCAGGCAGTTATTCACCAGTTTGCAAGAGAAATGCTTGCAGGCGGCGGAAAGATGATCCTTGGATCAGACTCCCATACCCGTTACGGAGCACTGGGAACCATGGCAATTGGAGAAGGTGGTCCGGAGCTTGTAAAGCAGCTTTTGAATAAAACCTACGATATTGATATGCCGGGAGTTGTCGGCATTTACCTGACAGGTACCCCGCAGAAGGGTGTCGGACCGCAGGATATCGCGCTTGCCATTATCGGTGAAGTATTTGCCAACGGATTTGTAAAGAATAAAGTGATGGAGTTTGTCGGACCTGGCGTATCCAATCTGAGTGTTGATTACCGTATCGGTGTTGATGTTATGACAACAGAAACAACCTGTCTGTCTTCTATCTGGAGAACCGATGACCAGGTGAAGGAATTCTATGAGATCCACGGAAGAACCGGAGATTTCGAGGAACTGAATCCGGGAGAAACTGCATACTATGACAGTTTTATCGAACTTGATTTAAGCGAGATTAAGCCAATGATCGCGATGCCGTTCCATCCAAGCAATACATACACGATCGAGGAATTAAATGCAAACCTGATGGATATTCTCGATGACTGTGAGAAGCGTGCACAGGTAAGTTTTGATGGAAAAGTAGACCTTGACTTAAAGAGCAAAGTAAAGAACGGAAGACTGTATGTAGATCAGGGTATCATTGCCGGATGTGCTGGTGGTGGATTTGAAAATATCTGCGATGCAGCAGACATCTTAAAGGGCACTTCCATTGGAGCGGACGAGTTTACGCTGAGTGTTTACCCGGCTTCCACTCCGATTTATATGGAATTGGTTAAGAATGGTGCCGTTGCCAATCTGTTGGAGACAGGTGCCATTGTCAAGACTGCATTCTGTGGACCGTGCTTTGGTGCCGGAGATACACCTGCAAATAATGCATTTTCCATCCGTCATTCTACACGTAACTTCCCGAACCGTGAGGGCTCTAAGGTACAGAACGGACAGGTTGCTTCCGTAGCACTGATGGATGCGCGTTCTATCGCTGCAACCGCTGCAAATAAGGGATTCCTTACCGCAGCTACCGATATTGATGTAAACTACAGCAAGCCGAAATACTTCTTTGATAAGACCATTTATGAAAACCGTGTATTTGATAGCAAGGGTGTGGCAGATCCGGACGTAGAGATCCAGTTTGGACCAAATATCAAGGACTGGCCGGCTATGAGCCCGCTTCCGGAGAATCTTGTGCTGAAAGTTGTTTCCGAGATTCACGATCCGGTGACCACAACGGACGAGCTGATTCCTTCCGGAGAGACATCCTCTTTCCGTTCCAACCCACTGGGACTGGCAGAGTTTGCACTTTCCAGAAAGGATCCGGAATATGTTGGACGTGCCAAGGAAGTACAGAAGGCACAGAAGGCTGTCGAGGCAGATACCTGTCCGGGGGATGCACTTCCGGAGATTCATCCGGTTATGGATACCATCCGTGCAACGTTCTCCGATGTCAACCGCTCAAACGTTGGTTTCGGAAGTACGATTTTTGCAGTAAAACCGGGAGACGGTTCTGCGCGTGAGCAGGCGGCTTCCTGCCAGAAGGTACTTGGCGGATGGGCTAACATTGCAAATGAATATGCGACCAAGAGATACCGTTCCAACCTGATTAACTGGGGTATGATTCCGTTTGTTATTGATCAGGGAGAGCTTCCGTTCCACAATCTGGATTACCTGTTTGTTCCAAAGATCCGTGAGGCGATCGCAGACGGAAAAACAGAATTTGAGGCATATGTGGTAAAGGATGGTGCCTTAAAGCCATTTACCCTGCGTATGGGAGAACTGACACCGGATGAGAAAGATATTATCCTTAAAGGCTGCCTGATCAATTATTACCGCGGATAGGAGATCTTGTATGACAGACGTGGAAAAACAAAAACAGATGGAACAGATCAAACAGAGTGAGGATGGCATGCGTCAGACGGTTCTTCTGATTAAAATCGGATTGATGGTATTTCTCACCTTTGCCTGTTGTACCGTATTTTTCTTCCTGGTGCTCCGGTACAAGGGGGTTGCAGATACCTGGCATCTAATTACAGGTGCATTGCAGCCGATTATTATCGGACTGGGACTTGCTTATCTGCTTAACCCGGTTATGAAATTTCAGGAGCGGCGCTGGCTGCCGTTTCTGAAAAAGAAAATGAAATCGGAAAAATCAGCGGCTAAAGTGGCACGTGGATTGTCCATTGCCGGGGCAATCCTGTTCCTTCTGGTGATCTTGGTGCTTTTGATCGCCGCAATTGTTCCTTCGGTGGTATCAAGTGTTACCGGGCTGGTGGAAACACTGCCCGGTAATGTGGAGAGCCTGATCCGTATGGTGAAAAGCGGAAAACTCGGAGCCTATGGAGTGACAGATACCATCAGTGATATGCTGACAAAGCTGACGGATTATGTGGAAAACTGGGCAACGAACGATCTGCTTCCACAGATGCAGCAATATCTGCTGCAGATTACTTCCGGCGTAATCACGATGGTCAAATCCATATTAAACTTCATCATTGGAATTATTGTTGTTGTTTATGTCTTATCCATTAAAGAAAGCCTGGTGGGACAGGGCAAAAAGATTGTGTATGCGATCTTTAAGCCAAAACAGGGAAATATTATTATCGAAGTTTTCCACAAGGCAGATGAAGTATTTGGTGGTTTCATCATTGGAAAGATTATAGATTCTGCCATTATCGGTGTGATCTGTTATTTTGGATGTCTGATCCTGCATATTCCGGATACGATACTGGTTGCGGTTATCATTGGAGTAACCAATGTCATTCCGGTGTTTGGACCGTTTATCGGTGCGGTTCCGTCACTTCTTCTGGTTGTGATCCAGAGTCCGCTGCATGCGTTGTATCTGCTGATATTTATTATCGTTCTGCAGCAGGTGGATGGAAATATCATTGGACCGAAGATTTTAGGAAATTCCACTGGATTGTCTGCATTCTGGGTAATGTTTTCAATTCTGATCGGAGGCGGACTGTTTGGATTCCTGGGAATGCTGCTTGGGGTTCCGGTGTTTGCGATGATTTACTATATTATTCGCAGACTGGTAAACCACAGCATACGAAAGAAAAATCTTACAACCGTAACGGAGGCATATGTGGAGGCGGCCGGTGTGAATGAGGCAACCGGTGCGATCATATATTACGGGGAAAAACAAAAGAAAAAGAGAACTTTAAAAGATTCCGGGAAGAAAGACGAAACAAAGAAAAACCAGTAATTTCAAGGGCTGTACGCGTTTGTGTGCAGCTCTTTTTTTCGGATTATTTTTTGACACTAATTGCCGCCTATGGTATACTTGAAAATAGACAGATAGACCTGTTTGGGGATACTTTAAGGAGATAACAATTGGACAAATACGAATATAATCTGAAGCTTGATCAGATGAAATCCCGCTATGCGGAAGAGAAATACGATGAGGCAGCAGATATTGCAGATACCATCAATTGGAATAAGGTTAAAAATGTAAATGGTCTGGTAAAAGCTGGGGAAGTGTACGAAAAAGTACAGCGTTATGAGGAGAGCCGGGAAGTTTTGCTGATGGCATATGATCGCTCGCCGATCGGAAGAATGATTATTTACCGTCTTGCGGAAGTGGCGGTCAAGATGAAAGATTTTCAGGCGGCACAGGATTATTACGATGAGTTTGTGGAGATTGCGCCTCATGACACCCTTAAATATGTACTTCGCTATGATATACAGAAGGCACAGGGGGCTTCTTATGAAGAACTGATACCGATTCTTGAAGAACTCAAGGAACAGGAATACACGGAAGAGTGGGCATATGAGCTTGCTTATCTGTATCACAAAGCAGGGATGAGTGAGAAGTGTATTGATGCATGTGATGAGCTGGTTCTCTGGTTTGGAGACGGGCCATATGTAGAGCGTGCATTGGAACTGAAAATGCTGTATCAGCCGTTGACAAAAACACAGGAAGAAAAGTATCGGTCGTTTTGTCAGGCAAAAGATGACAGAGCAGGTTTGACACACATTGATGTGGATGAGATGGCGCGTGCCGGGGAGACCGTGCATGATCCGGTCGCAATTCCAAAAGTAGAAGTAAACACAGAACGGTTTAATACCGTCAATCTTCAGGCGGAAATTGCAAAGGGTATGCAGCAGATCATGGATGCAACCGAAAAAGAGACGGTCACGGATACGCTGGACAATATCAATCGTATGGTGGAAGATGTCCCTTATCTGAAAATGCAGATGGAGGAAGAAAAGCCTGAGGCACAGCCGGAACAGAATACACGGCACATTGAGACAGATGAGGAGATTGATGGTTCACTCAAGACAAATTTCAAAGAGTTGTTGGGAGAAGACTCCGATGGTCAGATGAGCATGATGACAAATGAGAAAAACATGATTGAGCATCAGATCACAGGCCAGATGACAATTGAGGAAGTGCTGAGTGAGTGGGAGAAAATGCGCAAGGCTGCGGAAGCTGCATTAGAAGATGCCAGAAAGCGGAAACTCGAATCCGCCAAAGCGCGTGCACTGCAGGAGGCAGGCGATATTATGGACCGCCTGACAGGAGTATTGCCAAAACTGGATGCGGTACTGGCAGAAAAGGCGGATATTGTGGAGGAAACGACGGAAACACCGCCACAGACGCCGGAAAGGGAAACACCGCCGGAAGCGGATGATCCAAAAGAACGAAAGGAAGAAGAGGAAGAGAACAAAAAAGAGGAACAGCCTGCCAGGGATACAGACGGCGAAGAACTTTGGCCAGAGGGAGTATCTTTAGAAGAAATGGTACGTTCCCAGCAGAAAAAAAAGACGGAAGCTGCCGCACAGAAACCGGCAGAAGAGACATCCGATGTGACAGAAGATGACCAAAACTTAAATGAGAATCGTGGTGTAGAAGAAATGGAAACAGAAACAGAAACAAAGAAAAAGGATTTTGAGGAGGTTCCGATCGAGGATCTGCCACAGAAACCAACACTTGCACAGGAGAGGGAAGAAGAGTTTGCTTTTGTAAGAAGAAAAACAGATCGTTCTTCCTGGAAAGGAAAAACCATACATATTCCACAGGTAGACACACCGGTGGATCTGGGAAAAGAGGAAAAACAGAATATCCCGCTTGTAGAACTGACCGATGAACAGAAAGCGATTTTTTCGTATTTTATGCCGGTGAAGGGCATGGAGGATCAGCTCTGCAAAGCGTTGACAGTTGCTTCGTCCCATCTGAAAAATAAGGAAACTGCATCGAGGGGGAATCTCGTAATTAAAGGCGGACAGGGAAGTGGAAAAACAACACTTGCCACCAGCATGATCAAAGTCCTGCAGCAGGAGACCGGGGTTTTGGATGGAAAGATTGGAAAGATCCATGCGGAAGCATTGAACCAGAAAAATGTCGGCGGGCTGCTGGATAAGGTGGCAGGAGGATGCCTGATTATTGAACAGGCAGGAGATATGGAGAAAAAGACCGTGTCGGAGTTATCCGGATTGCTGGACGCAGATGAGAGTGGTCTTTTCGTTATACTCGAAGACACATCCAAGGGCATCAAGAGATTATTTGCGCAGAATGAAACATTTGCCAAAAAATTCAGTGAACAGATTTCTGTTCCGATTTTTACGAATGACGAGCTGGTTACGTTTGCACGTTCTTATTCCAGGGAACTTGGATACAAAATTGACGACATGGCGGTTCTGGCATTGTATAACCGGATCAGCAATATTCAGAGACTGGATCAGGCTACAACCCTGACAGAGGTGAAAGACATTGTGGATGAAGCAATTCATCGGGAGGCACATGGAGGGTTAAAGAAAGCTATCAGTATTCTGACCGCCAGCCGTTATACGGATGATGACAGAATTGTACTAACGGAAAAGGATTTCGAGTAAGATAGATAAGAGAAGACAGGGAGGGTATTTATGAGTAATTTTACAGAGATGGATTGTTACCTGTTTGGACAGGCAACACATTATGATATTTATCGCAAAATGGGTGCTCACAAAATGACAATTGAAGGAGAAGAGGGTGTATGCTTTGATGTCTGGGCACCACATGCAGATCGTGTATATGTGATTGGGGAATTTAATGGATGGAATGAGACCTCTCACGAGATGAAGCGTGTGACACCGGAGACGATGGGGGTATACGAATTGTTTGTACCGGGTGTCCAGCTGGGCTGCATGTATAAGTTCCTGATTATCGCGCAGGATGGAAGAAAGCTGTACAAAGCAGATCCTTATGCAAACTATGCACAGCTGCGTCCGGAGACCGCTTCCATTGTCACAGATATTTCCAATTTTCTCTGGTCCGATACGGAATGGATGAATGCCAGAAAAAAACTTTCCAAAGAGGAAGTATATGAGCAGCCGATGGCAATTTATGAGGTACATCCGGGTTCCTGGATGCGGCATCCGGGGCGTGAGGATGATGGATTTTATTCTTATCGGGATCTGGCAAAGACCTTGATTCCTTATGTGAAAGACATGGGATATACCCATATCGAGCTGATGGGAATTTCCGAGTATCCATACGATGGTTCCTGGGGCTATCAGGTAACGGGATATTATGCACCGACTTCCCGTTATGGAACACCGGAGGATTTTGCACATCTGGTCAACGAATGCCATAAGAACAGGATTGGTGTGATCCTTGACTGGGTACCGGCGCATTTTCCAAAAGATGCGCATGGACTTGCAGAGTTTGATGGTACCGCAACCTATGAATACGCAGACCCACGCAAAGGAGAGCATCCGGACTGGGGAACCAAAATCTTTGATTACGGAAAGAATGAGGTCAAGAACTTCCTGATCGGAAGTGCACTGATGTGGATTGAGAATTATCACGTAGACGGACTTCGTGTGGATGCAGTTGCATCCATGCTGTATCTGGATTACGGGAAGGAAGATGGACAGTGGGTTCCGAATATTTATGGTGGAAATAAAAATCTGGAAGCCATTGAGTTTTTCAAGCACATCAATACGCTGATTCTCGGAAGAAATCCGGGTTCTGTGATGATTGCAGAGGAATCAACGGCATGGCCGAAAGTGACGGGTACGGTAGAGGATGACGGACTTAATTTCAGCTACAAGTGGAACATGGGCTGGATGCATGATTTCCTTGACTATATGAAGCTTGACCCGTATTTCCGAAAGGACAATCACAACAAGATGACCTTTGCCATGAGTTACAATGAGAGTGAGAAGTACATTCTGGTATTATCCCATGATGAGGTTGTGCATCTGAAATGTTCCATGCTCAACAAGATGCCCGGACTCGAAGGGGATAAGTTTAAAAACCTTATGGCGGGCTATGCATTCATGATGGGACATTCCGGCAAAAAACTTCTGTTTATGGGACAGGAATTCGCGCAGGAGCGTGAGTGGAGCGAGAAGCGCGAACTGGACTGGTTCCTGCTGGATGATCCGAAACACAAACATATGCAGGATTGGGTAAAGGCACTGCTTCATTTGTATCGCAAGAATCCATGCCTGTATGAGCAGGATACGACATGGGCTGGATTTGAGTGGATGAATGCCAACGACTATGAACGCAGTATTTTCAGCTTTGTGCGAAAGAGTAAGGATGGAAAGAATAACCTGCTTTTTGTGATCAGTTTCACACCGGTAGAGCGTGACGATTATCGGGTAGGTGTGCCGGGCAGACATACCTATAAGCTGGTATTAAACAGTGCAGATCCGCAGTTTGGCGGAAGCGACACAGAAGATACGAAACGTCCGGTTTCCTACAAGGCGGAAAAGAAGCCTTGCGATGGACGGGATTATTCGATCGGATATAAGCTGCCGCCTTACGGAGTAGCAGTATTTAAATTTTAACTAAAAAAGTGGAACCGGGAGTTCATGTTTACAACGTGGATACCCGGTTTCTTTTTTAATTATTTGATCGTAATACGGGGAATCGTGTTAAATAATGTATAATTTTAGAAATAATTCATGCAATTTAGTGTAAAAACAAATGAAAAATACGTTGATTTTTACATGAATAATTGATATGCCAAAAGTAAACATTTCATGGAGGTGCAGTGATGTATAGAAAAATAATGGATTATTTAAAGGAATGGAAGCATAGTGAACATCGCAAACCTCTTATTCCGTGGGGATATCCGGTTTGTTTTAAGAGTGTTTGTGTTTCCTCAAAGGAGAATGCGGCGCTCCAAGCATATTGAACTGAAATACTTTCCAAGTTATTTCCTGAAAATGAATTTAACACATATGCTTGGTCGTTATGTTGCATATTATCTAATTCTGCAGCATATACGTTGTTATTGAAAGTAATCATGAATACCATAACTAAAATTATTTTTTTATGTAAAAAATGAAACATGGTCATGTCCTGACACGGTGGGATTTGCGGAACTGCTGTGGCGATTCATGAAATTTTTTCTGGAAGGACTGCGAAAAATAGCTGGTAGAGGAAAACCCGATACATCCGGCAATCTCTTCGATGCTGTGATTGGTTGTGAGCAGCAGGTCACGCGCAGACGCCAGCCGAACTTCGTTCAGGTAAGCGATGGGAGATTTCCCGTACAGCTCTGCAAAACGGTGTGAAAGGTAATATTTTGAGAGACTGCAGTTTTCGGCAAGCGAATCCAGAGAGATCATGCTCTGGTAATTGTGCTCGATAAAGCGTTTTACCTTGTGGCATTCGCGGCTGCTGTTCTGCGCATCCACCACTTCATAGGATACATGGTCTTTCCGGCAGAAATATAAAATTAAAATATCCAGATAATGCTGGCAGATCTCTGCGTAGCGGTCCTGTTTGTTATGCATTTCCCGCAGGATATTTTCAAAACACTGGCGGATAAAAGGCGAGTTTGCAAAAGCCGGGACATGAATGTATTCCGGTTCTTTGTCAGTATTCAGTTTTAATCCTTCCACCCCGAGCACATAATAATCCAGTGGATTTTCCGGATCGGAAAACTCTGTGTGTGTTACCTGTGCACCGATCACGACAAGGCTGTTTGAGGAGACCGGAAGAGATTCATTTTCAATCAGCATGCGTCCGGTGCCGTCTTTAATAAAGAAGATTTCCGTAAAATGATGGCTGTGGGGAAACGAAGTCCAGTCATTTTCAAATTTGGATGCTGATATGGAAAGCAGGCGGAAATGGATTTCCGGCTGTACCTCATTATCCAGATTAAATTTGCGGTTGCTCATGGAAAATACAGTCCTTTCATGTTATAATTGCAATGATTTCCTGGTCAAAATGGAACGATGTTGTACTTAGTATACAATAAAAAAAACAAAA
>ERZ1034969.155-NODE-155-length-47854-cov-22.586874_pt1 | contig 47854 bp, 25 predicted proteins | sample MGYA00520624_ERZ1034969 | MGnify/ENA primary metagenome ERZ1034969 (study PRJEB33766, sample SAMN09781776) | gut metagenome | biome: gut microbiome | host: Homo sapiens | place: Madagascar | study: EMG produced TPA metagenomics assembly of the PRJNA485056 data...
TGCCGCACCTCGCTCGCCGTATCGGCACTTAGAATTATGCGGTATTGCCTTTACAACTTCACAAGTATCTCCCCCGCACCGGAATCCGATTGCCCTTCTCCCCTATCCCCCAACCGCGCGTACCGTTCATCTTCATCCACTCCCCCACCCCAAAACAAAAGGCATGTGCCCCCTTATCTCTATCATAAGGTGGGCACATGCCGTTACATTATTATGATTTTATCACGCCAAAGTCATCAGGCAATGCAGCCATCGGCAAAGCTGTTGCGCTTGGCTTTCTCTTTCTGCTGGTTGCGCTTGGCGATGATTTCTTTGCACAGGCCAATACGGTTGGTCTTGAAGTGGAAGAACGGGCGTTCCGGTACGGTGAAAATCTCCACCGGACGCATGTAACGTTCCGGCAGGCAGGCATTGATCTTATCGCGCACATCGTCCAAGGTGTAGCCATCTTTGAGCTGGACGTACAGGTACGGCAGGAAGCAGCCCTCGTGCTCATCATCCGGCACGATAACAAAGAACTCGTCCTTGATGCCCTTGATGTCGGCATCGGCCACGATGTTCTCCAGCGGCTGCACCATCAGGTCGCCGCCGCCAAAGCGCGGGGATGCGCCGCGGGTCATCGTGTAGAGCACACCGTCCTCGGACATATAGCCAATATCGCCGGTGTGCAGCCAGGTCTTGCCGTCTGCGTGGACCTGCAGTGCCTTGGCGGTTGCTTCGGGGCGGTCATAGCCCAGCATCACGCCGGGGCCCGTGATGCAGATCTCACCGGGGGTATTGTAGGTCAGCTCTTCCTGGGTGCCGGGCTTGAAGATGCTGATGACGCTGTGGATCATCGGAACACCAACGTTGCCGTCACGCACCGGGAACGGAGCCATGGGCAGAGTGGCGTTGGAGCCGGCCTCGCTGCTGCCGTAGCCGGCAGTAAAGCGCAGGTTGCAGTTATGCTGCTTGAGGAACTCCTCAACATTGCGCAGCTGCTTGTTGTTGAATGCCTCGCAGCCGGCGCCGATGGCCAGCATGTGGGACATATCATAGTCAGCCGGAAGACGCTTGCTGCGGCGGATAACCTCCACAAACATGGGGATCAGGGGCCAGTTGTTGGGGCGGTAGCGCATCATTTCCAGGTCAACATCGTACACATCCACAAACGGATCCAGAATGAGCAGCATACCGCCGGCCAGGGGCAGCAGCATCATGGAAACCACAACAGCGATCAGAGCCGGGGGCAGGATGGTCAGCAGCCAGGTGGGGCGGAATTTATCCGAAGAGCCATAAAAGTTCATCTGGGTCAGCACGCCGATGATGCTGTGTGCAGAATGGATGACCTGCTTGGAAGGGCCGGTGGAACCGCTGGTGTAGGCGCGCAGCAGCGGGCGGTCAATGTTGACAGGAGCGGGCACAAAGCCGCGAAAACGCTGGCCCATGTTACAGAAATCAGCCCACATCATGGTATCAGAGCCACGGGCGGGAACATCCGGATACAGGGCATCCAGGGAATGCTGCAGGTAAACCGGCATAGCGGCGCGGTCGCCGCTTTCCAGAGCGGGAACGATAACATAGGTATTCACGTTGGTCTGCTCACGGTAGGCTTCGATTTCGGCCTTGGAGAAGAAGTCGTGAACAAAAATCACCTTGGCATTGGCTTTCTGAACAGCTTCAATGTTTTCTTCCAGGGTGTTGTCACGGCACAGCAGCGAAGCGCCGATGCGCTCGGCTGCCAGCAGCAGATAAATGAATTCCGGCACAGAACGCAGGAACACGGGGATCTGGTCCCCCTGCTTGACGCCAAGCACCTGCAGAGCGCGGGCGGTGGCGTCTACCTTACGGAACACGGTACCCCAGGTGATATCCACGCCATAGTAGTGCATGGCAATCACGTTAGGGTCTGCAGCGCGCACGGAGAGATACTGCTCCACGGTGCAGGCCGGAACCTGGATACCGCGCAGAACATCTGGATAGAACTTCATCCAGGGGCGGTCAATGCTGGGCTTGCCAGTCAACATCGCGTTTTGATTCATTGCAATTTCCTCCAAATGTCTTTCCCTTATAGTTGCAGGGAATTAAATTATCCAAATCAAATCACGCCAAACCTTTATGGCGCTTTCCCCTGCTGTGCACATCGTTGCACAGCGTCGCCGAACCATAATGTTACAATTATCTTCGGTGCTGAATATAGTATACCATTCCTGTTTACGGAAAGCACGAGAATCCCATGGCACAAATTTCCAGAAATTGATTCCGCATGATTCACTTTTTTCACATGGATTTTCACGCTTTGGCATGGAGTTTTCTTGCAATTTCATTTTCCTCGGTGCAACAAAAGCCCCAGCTACCGCAGCAGCCAGGGCTTTATGTTTATGCGTATGTATGTTGTATTTTTAGATTTTGTTCATCCAGCTCTCTTGCAGTTCTTCCATTTCATCACTTTTGGCGCGGGTAATCAGATGGATTCCCTGCAGGACATGATGGATGTGCTCCGCAATGGCGTTGCGCTCTTTTGTCACGTTCTGGTCATCCAAATTCCAGACCTGATCAAAATATTCACTCAGGCGGTCTTCCATCACACTGTTGTTGACCATTGCAATCCGGTTGACGGGGCAGTTGTTATCCAGCCGAAGATACGATGCAGCGCCAGAAAGGAACATATTGGGGTCCGCCACATACTGGAAATCGTTCACAATGCGGCCGCTGATCAAGCGGAATTCAAGTTTTTCACGCTGCTTGCAAAGCTGCAGCACATAGCTGATGCACCGGCTGCGCTGATCCGGGGTAAGGTTGACCTTGTAACTGAAAAAGTCCAGCTCGCCGGAAACCGCCATGGAGGAAAATGCAGCTTCATAAATCAGGATGCGGATGTTTGTTTCCTCCACCACACCTTTGGCAAGGTTGTGTACGCTACGCAGCTCCGCAGGGGTAGCACCCAAAAAATCTTTCAGCTCGGCCTCGTGGGCGGTCAGGATCTCTTCAAACAAGTCATCCGGCAGCAGAAGCTCATTCAGGTGGCCGAACATCCACCGCAGATTGGAGGCCAGCAGCGTGTGCATATAGTCGTACTGGCTGATCAGCTGGCGCATGCTGGTATCGCGGAAAAGCTGGTCATCCCGCACGCAGAGCTTGGAGAAGTTATCATACAGGCTTTCGCAGTTCTGCGGGTCCTCGGTGGCGGTAACGGCGGCGCAGCGGCTGTGGCTGACCAGCAGGCCGGTAATGGCAAAATCGCCCTTGACCACAAACACCGCGCGCCCGGCAGCCGAGGTGCTGCCAAACAGCTTGAAATGAATATGGCTGAAGTTGGTCAACACGTTAATAATGAGCGCGGCATCATAGATGGGGTCCCATTTTTCGCGGCTGATATCGATCATCAGCTTGAAATAGACGTTATCATAGCTGCGCTGGTCCACCAGCTGGCCGTTTTGCAGGTTGGCAACTTTCAGGCGGTATTCGCGCGCCATTTCCATCAGGTCCATCACAGCCACAATGTCCAGTTGGCTGACGCGGCGCAGCACGGGGTGCGCCATTTTGGTCAGGTATTGCAGCATGTTCAGCTCGGCCCAAAAGTCCGTATAGGGGCCAATGCGCGCCTCGCCGCTGTCCAGCTCCTCTTGCAAATAATCATATTCAGCAATCAGGTTATCATAAATGGCGGCTTTCAGGTCACTGGGGATGCTAACGCTGTATTCCCGCAGTAGCAGGTTACGGCCATCATCGGTGGCTTCATCCACCACGCAGGCACTGATGCCCTCCATCACGCGCTTTTCAGTCTTTTTGGCAGGCAGCATGCGGCCGCTGACCCATTTGCTGATATAGGAAACATCGTATTGCAGGCGCTTGGCCAGGGTATAGTTCTTGACCTCCGCAACTTCCAGCAAATGCTCCAGCAGAATGCTGAATCTATTTTTATCTTCCATTGCACCAAATCCTCTTCACCCATTTAGTTTGCACCTTTCTTTCATTCTATTATACAAGTTCCATATTTCGATTGCAAATTCAAATGATAACAGGTAAGGAAAAAATGAAGAAAATATATTAAAATTTTTCACAATTCGCGGCCACATTCTTTGGCATTCATGCCAGTTTGTTGTTTTTTTGTTGTTTGAACTGACAAAGTTTGTTTGTTCTGCTTGTGATATCCTCCAAAAATTATACTTCGCGCGCCATATTTGCCAAATTTAGCCGCAGCTTTTTAGTAGGTTTTGCTCTTGCACCGGCCTGATGTGTTCGCCATGTTTTTGTGTGTTGCCTTTATTATGCGGGTAAGGTAAATTGCGATTTTTTAATCGTGTACTATTTCTAGCTTTCGGCGGGGTGGGGTCCCCCGCCCTACTGGCCTGGCAAATATTTCACCGAACCTATGCCCACAAATACAAAAATGCCGCAGCAGACTGTTACATCTGCTGCGGCATTTTTATTTAGAGGTTAATGGGCTGGTTACAGCTCATTGTTCGGCTGTAGGATTACTGCAGAACGCCGGTGTTCTTATCGAAATGATAAGTGCGGCCATCGATGACTGCATCGCCCTTAGCCATGGTGCCATAGATCGGGTCGAAATAGTAACGCTTGTCCGCGCTCCAGCCCTTGATCATGTGGCCCTGTGCATCGTAACGGACCCACTTGCCGGTGCCATCGGCGCGGTCAGCCCACTGGCCAGCTTCGGATTCCTGATAGACATCCTTGCTGGTGGCCTTCTTGCCCTGGTCAACGGCATCCAGCCAGTACCAAGCGTCGGAAGCCGGGTCATAGATTTCCTTGCCGCGGCCATCCAGGCCCTGGCGAACGCCCTTTTCGTACCAGAAGTCAGCGCCGTTGATGGTCAGCCACTGGCCGTCCAGAGCGATACCGGTGTACTCGTCAAATGCGCAAGGTACACCGTCAATATCGCCTGCGCCCTTAGCCATAGCGCCGGTGATCAGGTCAAAGTAGTAGGTGCCCTTATCGGTCGTCTGCCAGCCCTTGACCATGTGGCCGTTCTCATCGTAACGGACCCACTTGCCGGTGCCATCGGGCTTATCAGCCCACTGGCCGGCGGCGGATTCCTGATAAACGTCCTTGCTGACGGTCATTGCGCCGCCCTGGACAGCATCCAGCCAGTACCAAGCGTCGGAATCGGGATCATAGATCTCTTTGCCGCGGCCGGTGGTACCCTGCTTCACGCCGTTTTCGTACCAGTACTTCTTGCCGTTTTCTTCAACCCAGCCGTTCTTTACAGTTTCGCCATACTTGGCAGTGTAGTCCTTGCCGTTGAAGTTGACGGTAGCGGTGGTAACGCCGCTGGTCTGCTTTACAGTTGCATCCACGAACTGTGCGCTTGCGCAGTTCTTATCGGTGCAGGTAAAGACAGCCATTGCGGTAACGGTGGTCTTTTCAGCAGCGCCGTGAGCGGTGCGCTCCTCGGCTTCGAGAGCCTGAGTTTCTTCGCCGCTGTTGTTGGTATTATCACCGGTGTTGCCGCCTTCGCCGGGGGTAGGATCAGTAGATTCGGGTGCCACAAATTCTGCCGTGATAATGACATCATTCTTGTCCATTTTGAATGTTCCAACGCCATCGCTTACATTCAAAGTGGTGTGTAGGTTGCCAGAATCCAGCTTCGGATTCTCTTTCAGCACATAATTTGCCTTGTCCTCATCCGGCTTAAAAGTAACAGTAACGCTCGTACCTTCTTTAATTTCACCGGTCGGCTCAACAGTAGCAGTACCATTGGTTACATTGCAAGTTACGGTATGAGTAGTCTTTGCAAATACGGCCTTAACAACAACATCATAGTCCGGCATGTAGAAGCTATACTTGCCATTGTTCGGTGTCAGTGGCTTTGCGGTAGAAGGATCACCCTTCTTTTCGTAACACACAGAGCTTTCTTCCAGCTTATAGTTTTCGCCATTTGCCGTAAAGGTAACCTCAACCGGATCACCCATAGCTGCAGTTTTTACGCTGAGGTTTGCGGCACCGTTGGTCACGTCAGAAGTAATGCTATAAGTCTTATCCGGCATAGCTTCAAACTTAGCATCAACGGTAACATCAGCAGCGGGCATCTTGAAGGTTGCTTCTCCCTTTTCATTCAGGGTCAGCGTCACGGTCTCGGTCTTTTCACCGTTATTGTAGCTGTAAGTCAGGCCGCCCTCTTTGAGCTGATAGCCCTCTTTAATGTTAGCAACAGTAACGGTAATTTTGGTATCCTGCGCAGCCTTGTCCGGATTTACGGTAACAGTAGCGACTTCACCTTCAACAGGATCCACCTTAACTGTGTACTCTTTAACCTGTTCAAACTCTGCGCTGACAGTTGCATTACCAGCAGGCATTGCAAAGGTGTAGGTGTTAGCCTTCTCCGTGTCGGCGGTTGCCGTAACAGTCTGCTCTTCACCCTTATCGTCAGTATAAGTAGCCTTTACGCTACCTGCTTTCACAGTATAACCGGTTGCCGGGGTAGCCACAACGGTAATGGTAGTGCCCGCAGTGACCTTATCCAGGTCAGCCTTGGGATCGGTGATTTCCAACTTACCATTGGTCACGCCGTCAGCCACCTTGACCGCATAGGTCTTGGCGGCTTTGGTAACGCTGATGGCCACATCGCCGTCCGGCATGGTGAAGGTGTAAACCGTCTTAGCCTTTTCGGTGGTAGCCTGGGCTGCGGCTTCGTCCTGCGCTGCTTCCTGAACTTCAGTCAGGGCAACATCGGTATCGCCGTTCTTTGCGGTAACGGTAACGATATCGGTGCCTTCCTTTTCTACGGTCAGGGTAACAGTGTCGTCCTTGATGTAGGTGTTGTTGGTGGTGCCCAGGGTCAGGGTAACGCCTTCAATCTTGTCGTCCGGCAGTTTTACAGTGTGAGGTACGCTCTCGGTTGCAGTATGGCAATCAGAGCACAGGTACACATTGTTGCCAACGGACTTGGTTTCCAGCTCGTCCAGAGCCCAGGTATGGCCCTTGGGCAGTGCGCCGTCAGCGTACTTCTTTTCACCCTTGGTCAGGCCGTACTTGGTGGTGCGGGCCTGGGTATAAGCAGGGGTATTGCACCATGCTTCAACGGAAACATCGGTGGTTGCGCCGCTGCTCAGGTCGCTGACCATGTCGGACATCGGCATGGTTTCAACCAGGTTAGCGCACCACATGAACTCTTCGTTCTTGTTCTTCTCGTCAGAGCTGCCCATGTTCTGGTTGTAACTCGGGTTGTAGTTCCAGGACTCGTTCTTGTAGCTCTTACGCTGGTCATAGGAAAGGCCGGAATCATCAGTCTTTACGACCGGCTTGCCGTCCTCATCCAGCTCGTCCAGGCTCTTATAGGTGTTGGACAGGTTGGTGCCGACAGAAACGATCAGCTGATCCTTGGTGGTGTTGATGCCGGTAATAACATTCTGACCATTCTGCTGTTCGGTCTTGAAGCTGTAACTGTCGCGCAGGGTCAGGCCAGCCAGAGGATGGTTCTTGAAGGTGCCCAGATACTTCACACTGCTGGTATCCTGGTCGCTACCCATGATAACCATGCTCATGCCGGTAAAGTGGGTATCGGGAACCATGTTGCCGTCCTTATCCTTGGTCAGCTTAATGCCGCCATAGACGGTGTTGTATTCCTTCACTTCTTCCACTGCGCCGGTGGTCGGGTCCATACGGTAGATGGCGTTGTTGACGTTGAAGTACAGCTTGCCATCATACAGTGCGGTAGAGTGTACCAGTGCGGGGTAGATCCGCTTTGCAGCAGCGTCTGCCAGGCACTCGGTGTTCAGGTTGTTTTCAACCTTGGTATGCTTATCTGTTGCACTGGTATCGATCTTATAGATGGTGCCAGCTTCGGCCAGAACCTTGGCATTGCTGTCGTCATCATTGAAGTTGCTGCTGGTTTCCTTCAGATCGTTGTAGTACATCAGGATGATATCAAACGGGTCATCCGTCTTGGTAAAGCTGCTCATGCTGAAGCCGCCGGAGCTGCTGCTGGAATCCGCTTTGCGGATATAGTAGTTCGCAGTACGCGGACGTGCTTCCAGAGTATCGGGGCCCTGGTTCTGCATCTTCTTCATGAACTGCTGCATCTGGGAGTTGTTACCAGAGCTGCCGGAACCAGAGCTGCCGCTGTCGCCGTTCTCGGCCTGCTTGCGGCGCATGTCGTTATACAGGTTCTGGTTGGTCGTGGTATCAACGTAATAGAAGTAATTATCGTCGAAGTAGATGGGGCTGCAGATAGAGGTGAACCAGGTATCCTCGTAGCAAGTATCGGTGTAACGGGTCTCGTTCTTGTTATCCGCCTTGGTGTAAGAGTAATGCGGCTTGCCGTTGTTCAGAATGACATTGCCTTTATCGTCCTTATCGGGTTCCTTGTTTTTGGTGTAGGTGTAGCCATCGTACAGCGAGTCAATGTAATCATAGTACTTGCTGTAACGGCCTTCCAGACCGGAGGGAGAAACCAGGAAGTTGACATGGCGCAGGTCGCCTGCGTTCTCAACGCGGGTCTGGGCCATGCACTCGGTGTTCACGTCGTCATAGCAGACGTCAACATAGTACCAGTTCTTGTTGGCTTCGCCGGTGGTCATCGTAGCAGAGTTGCTGTCGCCCTGCAGCTTGTTGACCTTGACTGCGTTGAAGTAGTGGACGTTGTTGAACATGCCGCCGCCGAACGCATTACCGGCAATACTGGTATCAGAAGTATCGCAGTAATACAGGATCTGGGCAAAGTCAACAACAGCGTTATCGCCTACTTCATCAGCGGTCTTCCAAACTTCTTTGCCGTCAACGGTCTTTTTATAGATTTCCTTGTTGTCAGGCAAATTCTGGACCATGTAGTTAAATGCAGATGCATAGCCCAGGCAGATGCAGCCATACTCAACGCCCTTAGCGCCGATCCCGCCGCCCAGCAGGGCGCCGAAAGCAGTCATCTGGATGGGGTCGTTGTTGCCGCCGCCGGTGATATCGCCCATGGAGCCCATATCGAATTCTGCAACCTGGGAGATCCAGTCGTGCAGGATCAGCAGCTTGGTAACATAGTCAGCGTCACCCAGCTTGGCAACCTGTGCCAGGCCTGCATCACGGATAGCTTTCAGAGCTTCGCCATAGTTCATGACGTAAGACATGAACGCCTGCGGCAGCATGTTCAGCATGAATGCCATGGTGGTCGGCGGGACATCATCGTTCGGATCAATGCTGCACAATACCTTGATTGCGCCCATGGTGCCGGTGATGCTGCCATCCTCGCCCTGCTTCTGAACGCCCTTGGAGGTCCAGAACGGGGCAACCACGCCGAAGTACTCTGCTTCGTCCTGGTTGAACTGCGACAGCTGGAAGTAGTAGTAGTTCATCTGCGCAGTCGAGACATCGTAAGTATTGGTGACCTGGTTGCCCTGGTCGTCCACATACACGGCAGTCTTCTGGCTGTCGTACAGCAGCAGGCTGTTCTTGCCCTTGTTGTCGCCGCTCTGATAGGTGAAGTTCACCTTGCTTGCGTCAACCGGGTTGTTCTGCATATCGTACCAGTTGCCGCCATCCATTGCGGACACCAGGGTAACGCCGGTGCCGCCGGAGGTGGTATCCAGGGTCGGGGTGCCGCCCACGTTGATGTAGACGGAATTGTCATTCTGGTCTACCACAACGCTGACCGGCATGGTCTGCATCGGCTTGGTTTTGATTTCTTCGCCGCAGACAGCGCACTTGAAGGTGATGCTGGTGCATTCCCAGTCAATGGTAACGGGAGCGCCGGCAGAAATTTTGCCGGTTTCGCTGTCATAGAACAGCTGGGCGTTGCTGTAGTCATCGGCCAGCTTGCCCTCGACCTTCTTCATTTCCCAGTTGAAGGTAGCAACAAAGTTGCCATCTGCATCCTTGGACACGACATGGCTCTGGCAGGGCAGGGCGGCAATGTCGTCGGTGCGGGTGGTGGGTTCCTTGTATTCCTTCTTAACCGGGCTCTTGTCAGCGGGCACGCTGGCAGAGTAAACGGTCTTGCCGGCAACGCCGGGCTTTGCCTCGGTGGTATCCTTGGTTACGGTGCCTTCTACCTTCTGGTAGGCATCGCCCTTTTCACAGGTATACACAGCGGTGTAAGCCCAGCCGTCATCGGTCTTGGTCCAGTAACCATCGGGGGTTTCCTTCCAGGTATGGGTGTGGCCATCCGCCGGTTTGGTGTCATTCCAGTACCATTTCGGCTCGCCATAGGTATGGCCGTCTGCAGCGGCGCTGGCCGCAAAGGTATCGGAGTTTTCAGCAACGTAAGCCTGTGCGTAGCTGTCAGCCTGCTGCGCAATCACTTCATCATCGCTGTTGGTCATGGACTCCATCGCAGAGGTCATGCCGGAGCTGCCGGTAAAGGTAACGGCGGTCACAACGCCTGCGGCGTTCGTCTCATAGCCCAGGTCGGTAACGGCGCTGGACAGATGATACGTTTTGATGGTGGCAGCCATCACCGATGCCATCTCGTCCTTGTTCAGGCCATAGGCTTCGGTGTTGATCTTGCCGGCTGCGGCGTTGGCGTACATGGCATCGGCCAGTGCATTTTCCAACGCCGCAAGGCTCATGCCCGCCTTGCTCTGTGCAGTCGCTTCCAGCTTGGCATCGTCCTGCTCCAGTTCATGCACTTCGCCCTGGGCAGCCAGCGTTTGGGCTGTCTGCTTGATCAGGTCTGTGGTGCTGGTGAACTTGGGCAGGGACTGCACAGCGCTGGCTGCGCTTGCCGCGCTAGCTGCAACAGACTGCGCTACCGAAGAGTCAATCTTGGTAGTTTCGGCTGCTGCGGGAAGCGCCACGCTTTGGGCAACCATGGCTGCTGCCAGCACGGATGCACCAAAACGCTGAAGGTTTTTCTTCATAGTTCTATCCTCCCTTAAGTGTTACTACTTTCCCCTTTTGTGTGAAAAGTGGTACGGCAGATGTGCGGCACTTTGCAGGTGTTGATTGCAAAACGCCTGGTTGTGCCCCCTCGGTCTGGCGATCCCCTGCCGGGCTGCGGCCTGCCTTTGGGGCTTTTGGCACCGGCACAGCGGCTGACAAAACGTTGTACCGGCTGCATGCCTTGATCCCGCAAATGATAACCTTTCCGACACATCTAGGTATATACATTATATCACAGTTGCCAGAATTTGCATAGTTAATTAGCGCGATTTCTATGTGAATTTTTGTCCTTGAATCAACTGAAACCTGTTTTTCGCATATTATTTGCGCTGCGGTGCGGTGACCCTTTGGCGGTATTTATTAACATTTTTGAATGGTTTATTCCTGTTTTTATCAAATGATTGAACATTTGCCCCGATAATGTTCTTTGCAATCTCTTAATCCAATCACCCGGTATTGTGATCGCGCATTTTTTGCCATTTCGGTTTTGCTTGTTGTTGAGAGATTTGGCAGAGATTGGAGGAAACCTGAAGGGAAAATTGGAGGTTGAGAATTGCCCATTATAAATTGTACTGTAGAGAGCGTTCCTGACCGTTCCGAAAACTTAGGGATAAATCAACCCTTGCCCCTTAACCGCGACCTGAAATACACCTTCCCAAGGTAGGGCGGTGTGAGTGCCCCCTCCTGCTCCACTTTTTCAAAGTTCCGAATGGTGTCCTCTCCCCTATCTACAATTCCTGATGTTTTCATGATGCCTTCCTTGGTCTTCCACACCCGGCCTTTGCCCCCTCCCCATCCCATAAATCGTACACAACAAAAAGGCCCCTGCCTTAACAGCAGGAGCCTTGAAAGCTATATCACAAGCCGAAAATTACTTCTCGATCTTGGAAACAACGCCGGAACCAACAGTGTGGCCGCCTTCGCGGATAGCGAAACGCATGCCTTCTTCCATGGCAACCGGGGTGATCAGCTCAACGTGCATATCAACGTTGTCGCCGGGCATGCACATCTCAGTGCCTTCGGGCAGGGTGATGATGCCGGTAACGTCGGTGGTACGGAAGTAGAACTGAGGACGATAGTTGTTGAAGAACGGGGTATGACGGCCGCCTTCTTCCTTCTTCAGGACGTAAACATGGCCATCGAAAGTGGTGTGGGGATGAACAGAGCCGGGAACAGCCAGAACCTGGCCACGCTCGATCTGGTCACGGTCAACACCACGCAGCAGAGCGCCGATGTTGTCGCCAGCCTGAGCGAACTCGAGGCTCTTGCGGAACATTTCCAGACCAGTGATGGTGGTGGTCATCTTCTCTTCCTTCAGACCAACGATTTCCATCTGATCGCCGACATGAGCAGTACCACGCTCAACACGACCGGTAGCAACGGTGCCACGGCCGGAGATGGTCATAACGTCCTCAACGGGCATCAGGAACGGCTTATCAGCAGCACGGTCCGGGGTCGGGATGTAGCTGTCAACAGCGTCCATCAGCTCCCAAATGCACTTGTATTCCGGAGCATCGGGATCCTTGGAAGTGCTCTCCAGAGCCTTCAGAGCGGAACCACGGATGATCGGGGTGTTGTCGCCGTCGAAATCCTGGCTGTCCAGCAGTTCGCGAACTTCCATTTCGACCAGGTCGAGCAGCTCTTCGTCGTCAACCATATCGCACTTGTTCAGGAACACAACGATCTTGGGCACGCCAACCTGACGAGCCAGCAGGATGTGCTCACGGGTCTGCGGCATCGGGCCATCGGTTGCAGCAACAACCAGGATAGCGCCGTCCATCTGAGCAGCACCGGTGATCATGTTCTTGATGTAGTCAGCATGGCCCGGGCAGTCAACGTGGGCATAGTGACGCTTCGCGGTGTGGTACTCAACGTGAGCGGTGTTGATCGTGATACCACGAGCCTTCTCTTCAGGAGCCTTATCGATGCTGGAGTAATCCATGAAATCGGCGTCGCCCTTCAGAGCCAGAACCTTGGTGATAGCGGCAGTCAGAGTGGTCTTGCCGTGGTCAACGTGACCGATGGTACCGATGTTGACATGCTCCAAAGAGCGGTCAAATTTTTCCTTTTCAGCCATTGGAAGTATCCTCCTTTAATTCAAACAGATAAAATAGCCTGTTGTAAGGCTATCATACTAGATTTTTCAAGAAAAATCAAGTATTTTGCGCGAATTTGTGCAGAATCAGCCCTTATTGCGCTCGGTCATGATCTTATCTGCAACACTCTTGGGAACCTGCTGGTAATCAGCCGGCTCCATGGAGTACTGGCCACGGCCCTGGGTCTTGGAACGCAGGTCAGTAGCGTAACCGAACATCTCGGACAGAGGAACCATAGCGGTGACACGGGCAGTGCCATCGGTGGATTCCTGGTTCTGGATCGCGCCGCGGCGGCTGTTCAAGTCGCCAATGACGTTGCCCATATACTCGTCAGGAACAACAACGTCAACCTTCATGATGGGCTCCATAATGACGGGATCAGCCTTCTTCATAGCATCCTTGAATGCCATGGAGCCGGCGATGGAGAACGCCATTTCAGAGGAGTCAACTTCATGATAGGAGCCGTCCCACAGAGTGACCTTGACATCCACGACGGGATAGCCAGCCAGAATGCCGGACTTCATCGCGCCCTGGATACCGTTGTCAACAGCGGGGATGTATTCCTTCGGGATAGCGCCGCCAACAATACCGTTGACAAACTCATAACCCTTACCCGGGTTGGGCTCAATCTTGATCTTAACGTGACCATACTGGCCCTTACCACCGGACTGACGTGCGTACTTGGTTTCCTGGTTAGCATCCTTGCGGATGGTTTCACGGTAGGCAACCTGAGGTGCGCCAACGTTAGCTTCGACCTTAAACTCGCGGAGCAGACGGTCCACGATGATTTCCAGGTGGAGCTCGCCCATGCCGGCGATGATGGTCTGACCGGTTTCTTCATCAGTCCAGGTACGGAAAGTCGGGTCCTCTTCAGCCAGCTTAGACAGGGCAATACCCATCTTCTCGCTGCCAGCCTTGGTCTTGGGCTCGATGGCAACGCGGATAACCGGCTCGGGGAAGTTCATGGACTCGAGGATGATGGGATGCTTCTCATCGCACAGGGTATCACCAGTGGTGGTGTTCTTCAGACCAACAGCAGCGGCGATATCGCCAGCGTAGCAGATGTCGATATCCTTACGGTTGTTTGCATGCATCTGCAGGATACGGCCGATACGCTCGTCCTGATCCTTAACAGAGTTGTAAACAGTGGTGCCAGCCTCAACGGTACCAGAGTACACGCGGAAGAAGCACAGCTTACCGACATACGGGTCAGTCATAATCTTGAATGCCAGTGCAGAGAACGGCTGATCATCGGAAGAAGCGCGATCTTCTTCCTCGCCAGTCTCCGGGTTGGTGCCCTTGATGGCCTCAACGTCGGTCGGAGCGGGCATATAATCAACGATTGCATCCAACAGTTTCTGAACGCCACGGTTCTTGTAAGAAGAGCCGCAGACAACAGGAACGATCTCGTTGGAAATAGTAGCCTTACGCAGAGCAGCCTTGATTTCTTCCTTGGTCAGCTCTTCGCCTTCCAGGTACTTCATCATCAGCTCTTCGTCGGTCTCAGCAACAGCTTCGATCAGCTTGTCACGATATTCCTGAGCCTGTTCTTTCAGGTCTTCAGGAATTTCCTCAACGCGCACATCATTGCCCATATCATCATAGTAGATATCGGCTTTCATGTCGATCAGATCGATGATGCCGCGGAAAGTGTCTTCCTGGCCGACAGGCAGCTGGATAGGCACACCGTTGGCATGCAGACGATCATGCATCATCTGTACGCAGCGGAAGAAGTCAGCACCCATGGTATCCATCTTGTTGACGTAAACCATGCGGGGAACCTTGTACTCGTCAGCCTGGCGCCAAACGGTTTCAGACTGAGGCTCAACGCCACCCTTTGCGGCCAGAACGGTAACAGAACCGTCCAGAACACGCAGAGAACGCTGAACTTCAACAGTAAAGTCAACGTGGCCCGGGGTGTCGATGATGTTGATACGATGACGGTTCTTTTTGAACAGAGCCGGATCGTGCTGGGTCTCGGTGTGGCTCCAGTAGCAGGTGGTTGCAGCGGAAGTGATGGTAATACCACGTTCCTGTTCCTGCTCCATCCAGTCCATCGTAGCAGCGCCGTCATGAACTTCGCCGATCTTATGGTTAATACCGGTGTAGTACAGAATGCGCTCGGTGGTGGTGGTCTTGCCTGCGTCGATGTGGGCCATGATACCGATATTTCGGGTCATTTGCAGGGATACGTCTCTCGGCGTTGCCATGGCTTAAACCTCCTCAGTAAGCAGATCAATAACGGTAATGCGCGAAAGCCTTGTTGGCTTCTGCCATCTTGTGGGTATCTTCGCGCTTCTTGACAGCGCCGCCAACGTTGTTGGTAGCGTCAATGATCTCGGCGGCCAGGCGAGCGGACATGGTCTTTTCACCACGGCTGCGGCTGTACAGAGTCAGCCAGCGCAGGCCGAGGGTCTCGCGGCGGGCGGGGCTGACCTCCAGGGGAACCTGGTAGGTGGAGCCGCCGACACGGCGGGCCTTAACTTCGAGGCTGGGCATGATGTTTTCCATGGCCTTCTCGAACATTTCGAGAGGATCGTTGCCGGTCTTCTCTTTGACAGTCTCAAAAGCTTCGTAAACGATCTTCTGAGCGACGCCCTTCTTGCCATCCAGCATGATGCTGTTGACCAGACGGGTGACGAGCTTGGAATTGTAAATAGGATCAGCCAGAACTTCGCGCTTTGCGATTTTACCTCTTCTGGGCATCTTTCTTCCCTCCTTCACATTAATGATATCATCGGTACTCGAAAGTTAAAGAAAACTCCCGTTATGCCACAAAAGGGTCAGCTGACCATTTTATGGCGAAAAGATGTTTCCTTACTTCTTGGCACCGGCCTTGGGACGCTTTGCGCCGTATTTGCTGCGAGCCTGGTTACGGTTTGCAACACCCTGAGTATCCAGAGTACCACGGATGATGTGGTAACGGACACCGGGCAAGTCCTTAACACGACCGCCACGGATCAGGACAACGCTGTGCTCCTGCAGGTTATGGCCGATACCAGGAATGTAGGAGGTGACCTCGATACCATTCGTCAGGCGGACACGGGCAACTTTACGCAGAGCAGAGTTGGGCTTTTTGGGGGTCATGGTACGAACAGCGGTGCAAACACCACGCTTCTGGGGGCTGTTCATGGTGGTGTACTGCTTCTTCTGGGAGTTGTAGCTCTTCTGAAGGGCAGGAGCAGTGCTCTTGGTTACCAGGACCTCACGGCCTTTGCGTACGAGCTGGTTAAAAGTAGGCATTTCTTTTCTCCTTTCTTGATTATTCCGCGCAGTTTTTGCGGGGGTTGTGCTTCCATTTTGGCCGCACTTGACCCCTTAACTCACGCATTTATAATAATAGCGGATAAACCACGCTCTGTCAAGAGTATTCACAAAAAATATTTCAAATAATCGTGCAAGATGCTGATTTTCTGCACTGGGGGTTCTAATTTTGCGCTTAAGGTGTATCTGAAAACAAAAAAATGACGGATATTTCGCAAACGCAAGCAGAATTTAAGGCAAAGAGCCATCGGAATCCTTTGCGGATTCCAAGGCTTTTTAACGCAAAATCCCGCTGTGTTTGCAGAAACAGACTAAATTTTCGACTTTTTCAGATACACCCTAGGACTTTCCCCTGCTTATTTTGCAGCTTCCAGTTGTGCCACGCAGGCTTCGGCTTCGTCCAGAATGCGGCCGAACTTATCCAGGGCAGCATCCACCGGGGCGGGGGTGGTCAGGTCCACACCGGCATGGCGCAGCTCATCCAGCGGGTAAGCGCTGCCGCCCATGTGCAGGAACTCCAGGTACTTCTTAACAGCCGGTTCGCCGTTCTTCAGGATGCCCTCGGACAATGCCACGGCAGTGGAATAGCCGGTTGCATACTTATAAACATAGAACGGGCGGTAGAAGTGCGGGATGCGTGCCCACTCGTACTGTACTTCGTCATCCACAACCAGCTCCGGTCCAAAGTAGTCCACAATGAGCTTCTTGTACAGATTGTTCAGGGCGGCGGGATTCAGGGCTTCGCCGCGCTCGGCCATGGCGTGGGCATCACGCTCAAACTCGGCAAACATCGTCTGGCGGTAGACGGTTCCCTTGAAATTTTCGAGGTACTGGTTCAGCAGGGCCAGGCGGGTTGCGGGATCCTGGTTCTTTTCTGCCAGCAGGTGCTCAATGAGCAGGTTCTCATTGACGGTGGAAGCGACCTCTGCGACAAACAGGGTATAGTCGGCATACTGGGCGGGCTGAGTGTGGCGGCTGAACCAGCTGTGCATGCTGTGGCCCATCTCGTGCGCAATGGTGGAAACGCTGTCCAGCGTGCCGGTAAAGTTGCACATGATATAGGGGTTGGAATCATAGCTGCCGCCGGAGTAAGCGCCGCCGCTCTTGCCCTTGTTGGGGAACACATCGATCCAGCGCTCGGCAAAGCCCTTACGAACGATGGTGCCGTACTCTTCGCCCAGCGGTGCAACGGCATCCAGAACCATCTGCTTGGCCTGGTCATAGGTGTAATGGGCGCTGACGCCCTTGGTCAGCGGGGCATACACATCATAGTAGTGCAGCTCGTCCACACCCAGGATGCGCTTGCGCAGAGCAACATAGCGGTACATATCCGGCAGGTGCTTGCGCACGGTAGCCACCAGGTTATCATAGACCTGGCCGGGCACGTTCTCCCCTGCCATGGACATGGCGCGGGAAGATTCATAATGACGGACGGAGGCTTCGGCAGCAGCGGTCTTGACAGCGCCGGAGTAAGAGGCAGCCAGCGTGTTGATGTGCTGGCGGAAGCTCTTGTAGTAGCTTTCAAAGGCATTCTTGCGCAGCACGCGGTCATTGGAGGTTTGCAGCAGGATGTAGTTGGAAGCGGTCAGCTCCACATCGTTGCCCTCGCCATCCTTGACGGAATCGAACACCATGTCGGCGTCTCCCAGGTTATCGGCAACGTTTTTCGGGGTGCCGAATGCCTCACCGAAAGCAGCCAGCAGCTTTTCTTCCGGGGCGGTCAGGGTGTGAGGCTTTGCACGCAGCAGGTCCTCCAGGGCAAAGCGGTAGGGGGCAACCTGCTCGTCAGCCATGATGGCATCCAGGGTTTCCTGCGGCAGTGCCAGGATTTCCGGCTGAGCATAGGCGATGGTACCGACAGCCTTTACATATTTGGCGGTAGCGCGGGCATCCATGCTCTGGGCGTCATCAGCACGGGTATCCTCGCTCAGACGCAGGCTGGTGTAGACAGCCAGGTTTTCCAGTTCACGGAACACGCCGATTTCTGCATCATAAAATTCACGAATGCTGGCAGCGTTGTTCAGCTTGCCCTCCCAGGCAGCCAAAGCTTCAATTTTGGGGTCAATGGCGGCAAATGCCTTTTCCCATTCCGCATCGCTGGCGTACATTTTGGTCAGGTCCCACTGATACTGCGGGTCCATCTCTTTGCGTTCTTTCAATGCTTCCGACATGGCGGATTCTCCTTTTCTGTATGGTATCTTTCTGAGCCAGTCAGGGAAGCGCGCTCCCCTGCCCTCCATGCAGGCACCATTCATCCTGCACAGACAAACCCAGTATAAAAGTATTATACACCAAATGTTAGAAAAAACAAATCCGTTTTTATTTAGCAAAAAAGCCTGCGCACAGGGCAGTGTTTCCGCGCTGCTCGCCACCGTAAGGAGCGAATGTTCCAGTATGCCCAGCTGTTCTGCTGCTTTTTCGCGGGAATCGGTTACGCTGCTCCGCAAAACAGCAAAAAATCCCCCGCAGCACCCTCCCCTGCCGCGGTGGGCCGTGCGGGGAATGCTGTGGGGGATGTTATGTTTTATTGTTCAGCAAAGCGTTTCCGCTTTACCGCATAAGGATCAGGAAAGCTTACTTTTCAGCGTGGTCGTAAGCGCTGCCTTCGGCATCGCGGATTTCCTCGGCGCGAGCCAGCTCTTCTTCAACCTCCGGCAAACCGGTACCGGCGGGGATCAGCTTACCGATGATGACGTTCTCCTTCAGACCGGCCAGCGGGTCAACCTTGCCCTTGATGGCGGCTTCGGTCAGAACGCGGGTGGTTTCCTGGAAGGATGCAGCGGACAGGAAGCTGTCGGTTGCCAGGCTGGACTTGGTGATACCAAGCAGGATCTGGCTGGCCTGGACCAGCTTCAGGTCGGTTTCGCCTGCATCAATGCGTTCCTGAATCTTCTCGTTCTCGATCATCACATCGCGGCGGTTGACAACGCTGCCCATGATGAACTCGCTGGAACCTGCATCGTCAATGCGAACCTTACGCATCATCTGGCGGACGATAACTTCGATATGCTTATCGTTGATTTCAACGCCCTGCAGACGGTAAACCTTCTGAACTTCGCTGATCAGGTAGTTCTGGGTAGCAATACGGCCCTTGACAGCCAGGATATCCTGCGGATAAGCATGGCCTTCGGTCAACAGTGCGCCCTTGACGAGCACATCGCCCTCCATCACCTTCAGGCGGTGGCCGAACGGGATCAGGTAGCTCTTGGTAACCGGTGCGCCGTTATCGTCAACACCGGTCACTTCAACGTGGCGGCTCTTCTTGGTATCGTCAATATGGACGGTACCGGCGATCTCGGACATGATAGCCATTGCCTTCGGGCGGCGGCTCTCGAACAGTTCTTCAACACGCGGAAGACCCTGAGTAATATCTTCAGCAGATGCGATACCGCCAGTATGGAAGGTACGCATGGTCAGCTGAGTACCGGGTTCGCCGATGGACTGTGCCGCAATGATACCGACGGATTCACCGACCTTGACGCACTGGCCGTTGGACATGTTGGAGCCGTAGCAGCGGGCACAGACGCCAACGTGGGCACGGCAGGTCATCACGCTGCGGATCTCCAGCTCGGTAATACCGGCAGCTTTGATCTTTTCAGCGTCGAACATATCCATCATCTTGTCCTTGGACACAATGAGTTCGCCGGTCTTGGGATCCTTCACGTCATGCAGAGCATAACGGCCAATCAGACGCTCGGAGAAGCTTTCGATGGTAGCGTTGCCTTCGCTGATCTCGCTGACGAGGATACCCTCGGTAGCGTGGCAGTCTTCCTCGCGGATGATGACTTCCTGAGAAACGTCAACCAGACGGCGGGTCAGGTAGCCAGAGTCAGCAGTACGCAGTGCGGTATCGGTCAAACCTTTACGAGCGCCTCGAGAAGAGATGAAGTACTCCAAGATGTTCAGGCCTTCGCGGTAGTTTGCACGGATAGGCATTTCCAGGGTTTTACCTGCGGTGTTAGCCAGCAGGCCGCGCATGCCGGCCAGCTGCTTGATCTGGTCCATAGAACCACGAGCACCAGAGTCGGACATCATATAGATGGGGTTGCGCTGGTGGTGGGTCTTCAGGTTGGTAGACAGAGCGTTGGAAACTTCCTCGGTAGCTGCCTGCCAGATCTCAACGGTGTTCTTATAGCGCTCTTCATCAGAGATAAGACCACGGTTGAAGTTCTTCATGACCTTTTCAACCTTCTTGTCAGCCGCAGCCAGGATCTCCGGCTTCTCTTCGGGGATGATAGCGTCAGGCACGGCAACGGTGATGGCGGAAAGGGTGGAATACTTATAGCCCTGTGCCTTGATGTGGTCCAGCATGATAGCGCAGCGCTTGGTGCCATGCTTTGTCAGGCAGCGGCTGATGATGTCGGGCAGCTTCTTCTTGGTGACCTGGAAATCGACTTCGTAATCGAACTTATGTTCGGGGTCGGTGCGGTCCACATAGCCCAGATCCTGCGGGATGGGGGTGTTGAAGATGATCTTGCCGACAGTGGTGGTGACAAGGGCGGTTTCGGGGCCGTTGCCAAAGTCCATGGTGCGGCGCACCTTAACGGGAGCCTGCAGGGTGACGATATGCTCGGCGTAAGCCATCAGGGCTTCGTCCTCATCGCGGAACACCTTGTCGTGGCCGGGGTCTTCGGGGTTGACCATGGTCAGGTAGTAAGAGCCCAGGATCATATCCTGCGTGGGCACGGTGACGGGTTCGCCGTCAGACGGCTTCAGCAGGTTGCCGGAAGCCAGCATCAGCATCTTGGCTTCGCGCTGTGCTTCGGTGGACAGCGGCAGGTGAACAGCCATCTGGTCGCCGTCGAAGTCAGCGTTGAAGGGGGTGCAGACCAGCGGGTGCAGCTTGATGGCGTGGCCTTCGACCAGAACGGGCTCAAATGCCTGAATGCCCAGGCGGTGCAGGGTAGGTGCACGGTTCAGCAGAACGGGATGGCCCTTGATGACGGTCTCGAGAGAGTCCCACACCTCGGTGGAAGCACGCTCGACCTTTTTGCGGGCAGCCTTGATGTTGGAGGCAATGCCCTTCTGAACCAGGTCCTTCATAACGAAGGGCTTGAACAGCTCCAGAGCCATCTCTTTGGGCAGACCGCACTGGTACATCTTCAGCTCAGGACCGACAACGATAACGGAACGGCCAGAGTAGTCAACACGTTTGCCCAGCAGGTTCTGGCGGAAGCGGCCCTGCTTGCCCTTCAGCATATCGGAAAGGCTCTTGAGGGCGCGGTTGTTGGGGCCGGTGACCGGGCGGCCGCGGCGGCCGTTATCGATCAGGGCGTCAACTGCTTCCTGCAGCATGCGCTTTTCGTTGCGCACGATGATGTCGGGAGCGCCCAGCTCCAGCAGGCGCTTCAGACGGTTGTTGCGGTTGATCACGCGACGGTACAGATCGTTCAGGTCGGAAGTCGCAAAGCGGCCGCCATCCAGCTGGACCATGGGGCGGATATCCGGCGGGATGACCGGAACAACGTTCAGGATCATCCACTCCGGGCGCTGGCCGGACAGGCGGAATGCATCAACGCACTCCAGGCGCTTCAACAGGCGGACGCGCTTCTGGCCGGTAGCCTTTTCCAGTTCCTCATGCAGCTCTGCGGACAGAGCTTCCAGGTCGATCTCAGCCAGCAGCTTCTGGACGGCTTCGGCGCCCATGCCGGCTTCAAAGGTATCCTCGTACTTTTCCCGCATCTCCTTGTACTCGCGTTCGGTCAGGAGCTGCTTTTTCTCCAGCGGAGTAAAGCCGGGATCGGTAACGATATAGTTTGCAAAGTAGAGCACCTTGTCCAGCTGGCGGGGGCCGATGTCCAGCATCAGGCCAATGCGGCTGGGAATGCCCTTGAAATACCAGATGTGCGAAACGGGTGCAGCCAGCTCAATGTGGCCCATGCGCTCGCGGCGGACCTTAGCGCGGGTAACTTCGACACCGCACTTATCGCAAATCTTGCCCTTATAGCGGATGCGCTTATACTTGCCGCAGTGGCATTCCCAGTCCTTGGTAGGTCCAAAAATGCGCTCGCAGAACAGGCCGTCGCGCTCCGGCTTCAGGGTGCGGTAGTTGATGGTTTCAGGTTTCTTGACCTCGCCATAGCTCCAGGCACGGATCTGGTCGGGAGAAGCAAGGCCGATCTTGATAGAATCGAACTCTTTATTTTCCATTCAGCGAACCCTCTCATTTAATCGTGACGTAAACAGCATTCCGATCATTCACCGTCGAACAGGTCGTCGCCATTGTCGGCTTCGATCTGTGCCAGAGAAGCTTCATCCGGCTCCTCATCGCCCAGGTCGTCGTCAAAGCCTTCATCGGCATCCTTGACGCTGTAATCATCCTGCAGCTCGCTTTCCAGCAGAACGTTATCGCCGATATCGCTGTTGTCAAAGTTGGCATCGTCATCGTCATATTCCTGACGCATATCAACAGCGTTGCCTTCCTTATCCTGCACAACAATGTCCAAGCCAAGGCTCTGCAGTTCCTTCAGCATAACGCGGAAGCTTTCGGGGATGCCCGGATTCGGCACATCTTCGCCCTTGACGATTGCTTCGTAGGTCTTGACACGGCCCACAACATCGTCAGACTTGACAGTCAGGATCTCCTGCAGGGTGTAAGCCGCGCCATAAGCTTCCAGAGCCCAAACTTCCATTTCGCCGAAACGCTGGCCGCCGAACTGGGCCTTGCCGCCCAAAGGCTGCTGGGTAACCAGAGAGTACGGGCCGGTGGAACGGGCATGGATCTTATCATCAACCAGGTGATGCAGCTTGAGGTAGTACATATAACCGACAGTAACCTTGGAGGGGAACTTTTCGCCGGTACGGCCATCGTAAACGGTGGTCTTGCCGTCATCGGTCAGGTCGATCTTGCTGAAATCGATGATGTGGCCCTTATCGCCCATCAGGCGGGGCAGCTTGGTGGGATATTCCGGTGCATGGTCGCCATGCCACTTATCGCGGGCTTCGGCCAGGCAGTCGCGGATATCGGATTCGTGCGCGCCATCGAACACAGGGGTCTGCACATGCCAGCCAAGGGCCTTGGCAACATAGCCAAGGTTGACTTCCAGCACCTGACCGATGTTCATACGGGAAGGAACGCCCAAGGGGTTCAGCACGATATCCAGCGGGGTGCCGTCAGGCAGGAACGGCATGTCCTCCTGCGGCAGAATGCGGGAAACAACGCCCTTGTTGCCGTGACGGCCTGCCATCTTATCGCCAACGCTGATCTTACGCTTCTGGGCAATATAGACGCGCACGCAGGTGCGCACGCCGGGCTGCAGCTCGTCAGAGTTTTCGGGGGTAAAGACCTTAACATCCACAACAATGCCGTAAGCACCGTGGGGAACGCGCAGGGAGGTATCACGTACTTCCCGTGCCTTTTCGCCAAAGATGGCGCGCAGCAGGCGCTCTTCGGCGGTCAGTTCGGTTTCACCCTTCGGGGTAACCTTACCAACCAGAATATCGCCGGTCTTGACTTCGGCGCCGATGCGGATAATGCCGCGGTCGTCCAGATCCTTCAGGGAATCATCGCCGACGTTGGGGATATCACGGGTCACCTCTTCAGGTCCCAGCTTGGTATCGCGGGCTTCGCTCTCGTACTCCTCAATGTGGATAGAGGTGTAGATATCCTCGCGGACCAGCTTTTCGTTCAGCAGAACAGCGTCCTCATAGTTGTAGCCTTCCCAGGTCATGAAGCCGATCAGAGCGTTCTTGCCCAGAGAGATCTCGCCGTCCTTGGTGGCGGGGCCGTCAGCCAGAACGTCGCCCTTCTTGACAACATCGCCCACATAGACGGCGGGGCGCTGGTTGACGCAGGTGCCCTGGTTGGAGCGCATAAACTTAATCAGTTCATAGGTATCGGCGGAGCCATCTTCCAGACGGACAACGACCTTATCTGCGTCAACGCTTTCAACGGTGCCGTCATGGGCAGCCAGTACGCAGACACCGGAGTCGGTAGCAGCCTTGTATTCCATGCCGGTAGCAACCAGAGAGCGCTGGGTGACCATCAGAGGCACAGCCTGACGCTGCATGTTGGAGCCCATCAGAGCACGGTTACAGTCATCGTTTTCCAGGAAAGGAATGCAGGCGGTAGCCACAGAAACCATCATTCGCGGAGAGACATCCATGAAATCGACCTGTTCACGGGCAAATTCCTGAATGTCGTTGCGATGACGGCCGGAAACGCGGGGACGGACAAAGCGGTTGTTCTCGTCCAGCGGTTCGTTGGCCTGTGCCACGATGTATTCATCTTCAACGTCGGCAGGCATATAAACAACTTCATCGGTAACAACGCCGGTTTCTTTATCCACGCGGCGGTAAGGTGCCTCAATGAAGCCGTACTTGTTGATCTTGGCGAAAGATGCCAGATAGGAGATCAGACCGATGTTGGAACCTTCGGGCGTCTCAATCGGGCACAGACGGCCATAGTGGGTATAATGAACGTCGCGGACTTCGAAGCCTGCGCGGTCACGGGACAGACCGCCGGGGCCCAAAGCGGACAGACGGCGCTTATGGGTCAGCTCAGACAGCGGGTTGTTCTGGTCCATGAACTGAGACAGCGGGCTGGAACCGATGAACTCACGGATGGCAGCCACAACCGGGCGGATGTTGACCAGGCTCTGCGGGGTGATCTCGCCGGATTCCTGGTTCTGCAGGGTCATGCGCTCGCGCACAACGCGCTCCATACGGGCAAAGCCGATGCGGAACTGGTTCTGCAGCAATTCGCCAACGCTGCGCACGCGGCGGTTGCCCAAGTGGTCGATTTCATCGGTCACGCCGATGCCATGGTCAAGGCCCAGCAGGTAGTTGACGGAAGCAAAGATATCGTCAACGGTAACGGTGCGACTGATGAGCTTATCATGATTCTTGGTCAGCAGTTCTTTCTGCTCTTCCGGATCGGAGGTAGCATCCAGAATCTTACGGATCTCGGCGAAGGAAGCGCGCTCGTTGATGCCGCATTCCTTCACGTCAAAGCTGAAGAAACTCTGGGCATCGACACAGCCGTTGGAGAACACGATCACATTGACCGGATCCTGGCCCTTGCGCTCCACGATAACAGTAACGCGGGAAACACCGGCGTTATCAATTTCAACAGCCTTTTCGTGGCTGATGCGCTCGCCCTTGGCGGCCAGCAGTTCGCCGGTCAGCGGGGCAATGATGTCCTCGGCAGTCTTATAGCCCGCAATACGGCGGGACAGGCACAGCTTGTTGTTCATCTTGAAGCGGCCAAAACGAGCCAGGTCGTAACGGCGCGGATCAAAGAACAGCAGGTTGATGTGGCTGCGGGAGCTTTCCACCGTCGGCGGCTCGCCGGGGCGCAGCTTGCGGTAGCACTCCAGCAGGGCTTCCTCGGTGGAATGGGTGATATCCTTTTCCAGGGTGGCGTTGATTTTGGGTTCAGAATCGCCGAAGTACTGGCGGATCTGCTCATCGGTGCCAAGGCCCAGTGCGCGCAGGAAGGTAGTAACCGGCAGCTTGCGGTTTTTATCAATGCGCACATAATATACATCGGAAGAATCGGTTTCGTATTCCAGCCATGCGCCGCGGTTGGGGTTCATGGTTGCGGTGAAAAGGTCCTTGCCGGTACGGTCCTTGCTGGAAGCATAGAACACGCCGGGCGAACGAACCAGCTGGCTGACGATAACACGTTCTGCACCGTTGGAGATGAAAGTGCCGGAATCCGTCATGAGCGGGAAATCGCCCATGAAAATTTCCTGTTCCTTCACTTCGCCGGTGCTTTTGTTCAACAGGCGCGCAGTGACATAAAGCGGCGCAGCATACGTTGCGTCACGCTCTTTACATTCTTTAATGGTATATTTGGGGTGCTTGTCCAGACGGTAATCGACAAATTCCAGCGAGAGATTCCCGGTGTAATCCTCGATCGCGTCAATGTCGTGGAACACTTCGCGCAGGCCCTCGTCCAGGAACCAGTTATAAGAGTTTTTCTGGATCTCGATGAGGTTGGGCATGCCAATCACTTCGTTGATGCGGGAAAAGCTCATTCTGGAGGTTCGACCGTTTTGTACGGGCTTGACCTTTACCATAAAATGCGACCACTCCTATTCCGTTCAGATTTGTTTTTGGCAAAAGCGCTCCGCCGAAGCAATGATTTTCTTGGAACATTCGTCGTTTTTAACAAAGTTTGAAAAAACGCGGAAAAATCAAAATTCCTTTAGGGCGCTCTATTCCATTTTGTGATACTATGCCAGTATACCAGCCAAAAAGCTGATTGTCAAGGGCTCTTTTGGCATTTTGCGTGTTTTTTTATCAGGCAATTGAACGCCCGGCTACGTGTCACATTTCTTTTGGCAAAGTGCTATTTTTGCATTTCTTCTGCCACTTGACAAATCCTTGAAATGCCGCTAATTGGCACAATGCCCAATTACCTTGTGTGTTTTTTGTATGGGTTGCAGCCTGCGTTTTTTCTGCATTTTCCCGGTTTTTACGCTTTGCAAACAAAAAGTGCCCTTCCCCGCCGCCATCCGTGTGCAGGGGTGGGCACTCGTCTGTTTTTGGTGTTATGCGTTTGATGCCGGGCCCGCCACACGGGTATTTACACCAGCTCCACCCGGTATTTTTGCAGCCAGTAATTCAGCTGCACAAACCAGGCAATGGTCTGCGGGGTGGTCATCAGCTGGCCATACCAGGGGGTCGCAGTCTCGGCAGCGGTCAACAGCTGTTCCAGCGCTGCCCTCTTGGCAATACGCAGCAGCGGGGCATCCGGGTCCTGCATTGCACTGCGCAGCATGGCGCTGACAGCGTTCAAATACGCCGGGTTCCATGTTTTAGGGTAGGGGCTCTTTTTTCGCCACAGCACTTCCGTGGGCAGCACGCCCTGCATCGCCTGGCGCAGCAGGCCTTTTTCGTGGCCCTCGTAATCCTTATATTCCCACGGCACGCTGTACAGGTATTCCGCAATGCGGTAATCGCAGAACGGCACGCGCACTTCCAGCCCGCTGTACATACTCATCCGGTCCTTGCGGTCCAAAAGGGTCTGCATGAACCAGTTAAAGTTCAGGGCAAACATCTGGCGCATCCGTTGTTCCAGAGGATCCAGACCGGGGCGGATGGAAGTTTGCTCCAGCGTAGCGCGGTAGCCTTCATCAATATACGCCGCCGGGTCAATGCCGCCGAACACCTCCGGCTTAAAAAAGCTGACCCTGTATGCCGTGCTCTGCGCCCAAGGGAAGCCATACCGCTCCCGCACGGTCTTATCCCTGTACCAGGGGTAACCGCCAAATATCTCGTCCGCGCACTCGCCGGAAAGTGCCACGGTGGCTGTTTTACGGATCTCACGGCAGAACAGCAGCAGCGAGGAGTCCACATCCGCCATACCGGGCAGGTCGCGGGCGTCCACCGCTTCCAGCAGGGCGGCGGCCAGTGCTTCGCTGTCCAGCGTTACCCAGGTATGCTGCGCGTTCAAGAACTGGTTCATGGTGCGGATATACGGCGCATCCGGGCTGGGCTGGAAATGGGTGGCGTGGAAGTACTTTTTGTTATCCTGATAACCGACCGAAAAAGTCTGCAGCGTTTTGCCCCGCGCCGTAAAGTGGGAATCCGCGATTGCCGAAATCAGGCTGGAATCCAGCCCGCCGGAAAGGAAGGTTGCCACCGGCACATCCGATACCAGCTGCCGCGTGACGGCATCCATCACCAGGTCCCGCACTTTGGCTGCGGTGTGGGTAAAATCATCGGGGTGTTCGTGGTCGGTCAGCTGCCAGTAGCGGCGCACGGTGAGGCGCGGCACACCAACCTGTGGCACAGTGTATTCTGCGCAGCAGCCGGGCTTCAATTCCTGAACATTGCGGAACACCCCGCACCCCGGCGTGCGGCCGGGGCCGAGCAGCAGCACATCGGCCAGCCCATGGGCATCCACCTGCGGCGGGATCTCCGGGTGGCAGAGCAGCGTTTTCAGCTCGGAACCAAAGATCAGGCTGTCCCCGCGCAGGGCATAGAACAGCGGTTTGACCCCGATGCGGTCCCGCGCCAGAAACAGCTTTTGCGCCCGCTGCTGCCACACGGCAAAAGCAAAAATGCCGTTCAGCTTTTCCAGACAGTCCGGCCCCCACTGGGCAAAAGCATGTAACAAAACCTCAGTATCGGAATGGCTTACAAAGCGATGGCCCAGAGCCGCAAGCTGCGCGTGCAGCTCCGGCGTGTTGTACAGCTCGCCGTTGTACACCAGAATGTATTTCTCCCCGCCCTGATCCAGCACCATGGGCTGGCAGCCGTTTTCCAGATCCACCACAGCCAGCCGCGCATGGATCAGCGCCGCATGGCCGTGCAGGTATATTCCCCGCTGGTCCGGCCCGCGGCGCGCAAGGCTTTTCTGCATTCGGCAGTAAGCTGGATAGTTGGCTACAATCTTATTTGGGTCCGCGCTGATCTGTCCGGCAATTCCACACATCGTTATCCCCTCCCCTATATCATCAGGGTAATCGTATGCTGTGGCTTTGTCATTTATGCCTGCTGCACGCAAAAATACACCCGCACCGCTGGGCAAACAGCAGTACGGGTGCAGATGATTTTAATTTGCTATTTCTATTCTATATAAGATAAGAATCACGGCATCAATCCAGGAAGTCGCGCAGCTTTTTGCTGCGGCTGGGGTGGCGCAGCTTGCGCAGGGCTTTTGCTTCGATCTGGCGGATACGTTCACGGGTAACGTTGAACTCCTTGCCCACCTCTTCCAGTGTGCGGGGGCGGCCATCTTCCAGGCCAAAGCGCAGGCGCAGGACCTTTTCTTCACGCGGGGTCAGGGTTTTCAGCACATCGGCCAGCTGCTCTTTCAACAGGGTCTGGCTGGCGGCTTCGGCGGGAACGGGGGCTTCTTCATCGGGGATAAAGTCGCCCAAGTGGCTGTCTTCCTCCTCACCGATGGGGGTTTCGAGGCTGACGGGTTCCTGTGCCACGCGCATAATCTCGCGCACTTTGTCCACCGGCATATCCAGGCGCTCGGCAATTTCTTCGGCGCTGGGCTCATGGCCGTTTTCGTGCAGCAGCTGGCTGGAAACCTTTTTGACCTTGTTGATGGTTTCCACCATATGCACAGGGATACGGATGGTGCGGGCCTGATCCGCAATGGCGCGGGTGATGGCCTGGCGGATCCACCACGTTGCATAGGTGGAGAACTTGAAGCCCTTGGTATGGTCAAACTTTTCAACCGCTTTGATCAGGCCCAGGTTGCCTTCCTGGATCAGGTCCAGGAACTGCATGCCGCGGCCCACATAGCGCTTTGCAATGGAAACTACCAGACGCAGGTTGGCTTCGCTCAGGCGCTGCTTGGCGCGTTCGCCGTCCTTGCCGCCTTTCTGGATATCCAGGGCCAGCTGCACTTCCTCATCGGGGGTCAGCAGGGGCACGCGGCCGATCTCTTTCAGGTAAACCTTAACGGGGTCATCGATGGTAATGCCGTCCGAGGTAACGGTATCCTCAAAGTCATCCATCCCCTCCTCGCCCATATCGGCCACAGCGGACATATCAGCGGCGTCATCATCCACCACTTCAATGCCGTTGCTTTCCAGCTCTTCATACAGCTTTTCCATCTGCTCCGCGTCAATGACACGGCTGCTTTCTTCCATAGCGTCACTGATTTCGGTGCTGGTCAATTTGCCTGCACGGCGGCCCTGTTCAATCAGGTTGCGAATCGAATCTTTCTTTTCTGCCATAAGTAGTTTCTCCTTTGGTTTTTATTCTGCCCATCTTACTGGAACGGGATAAAACAACATGGTTTTGGCCGGGTGGAAATTATTCTTCCGGCGGGCGTTCGCCCACTTTTTTGCGGGCAAGGGCGGCAAATTTCTGCCGGAATTCATCGTCTGTGGTGCCTGCCACCTGGGCGCTTTCGGGGTTTGCGGTCTGCAAACGATCCAGCAGCATATCAATATCCCGGCGGGTCAGGCGGGTATCGGCGTTTTGGGCCTGGGCCAGCATCACCTGGCTGTAGGCTTTTTCCTCCAACAAGGGGGAAAGGGTCGTTGCGTTGGCGGGCTGGCCGCGGGCGGCGCAGTCGTAAATTGCCTTGATCGCCTGCTGCATTTCCGGCAGCACCACCATGCCAAGGTTCAGCCGCTCCCGGATGTAGGGGATGGCACCGGCATCCTGCAGCATAGCCGCCACAAGCTGGCGGGCGGCGCTTGCGGCCCCCAGGGCAGCTTCGCCCCCGCGGTCATAGGGCACACGGATATCCGCCGCAATCCCCTGGCGGGAAAGTTCGTTCTGCTCTTTGCGGCGCGCCCTGCGCCCGGCCCCGCGCACGGCGCTTTCCAGCTGGACCAGCACAGCCTTTTTATCAATGCCGGTCTGCTCCGCAATGCGCCCGGCATACACATCCCGCGCCGTGGGGCTGACCGCGCTGCCTGCCAGAATGCCGATGGCTTCATCCACATATTGCAGGCGCTGGGCATCGTTGCGCAGGTCATATTTTTTCACTGCCTTAGCCAGCTTGAACTCCAGCGGGGTTGCGGTGCCTTCCAGCACAGCTTCAAACCGGTCGCGGCCATAGGTGCGGATAAATTCATCCGGGTCCTTGGCACCGGGGATGTTCAGCACCCGCACCTGCAAATTGGTACCGGAAAACAGCGCCAAACTGCGCTCCGTTGCCTTCTGGCCTGCTTCGTCCGAGTCATAGCTCAGCACCACTTCGTCGGCGTATTCCGTCAGCAGCTTGACCTGCTCCGGCGTCAAAGCCGTGCCGCAGGCACAGACAGCGGTGTCAAACCCGGCTTCGTGCATCGAGATGACGTCCATATACCCTTCGCAGAGGATATACCGCTTGGACGTTGATTTTTTTGCCACATTCAGCGCAAACAGCGTGCGGGATTTGTGGTAGACCATCGTTTCGGGCGAGTTGATGTATTTCGGCTTGGAATCATCCATCACGCGCCCGCCGAACGCAATGATATTGCCCCGCACATCAATGATGGGCACCATCACGCGGTGGCGGAAGATATCATACAGATTGCCCTTGGCGCTGCGCTTGACAAGGCCGGAGGATTCCAATTCCGGCTCGGTAAAGCCGCGGTGGCGCAGGTAGTGCAGAAGGCCGACAAAATCTTCCGGTGCATAGCCCAGGCCAAACCGGCGGATGGCCGCATCCGAAAGGCCGCGTTTTTCGCGCCAGTAGCGGCGGGCCATGGCGGCTTCCGGCGTTGGGGCGTTGAGCTGGTCATAAAAATAGCGCGCGGCGTTGCGGTTGATCTCCAACAGGCGGGAGCGGGAACGGCTTTCCTGGTCGTCCTCCTCCGGCATGGGCATCCCGGCGCGGCCCGCCAGCTGTTTAACAGCTTCCACATAGCCCAGGTTGGAAATTTTGCGCACAAAGTTAATCACATCCCCCGCCGCACCGCAGCCAAAGCAGTAAAAACTTTGGGTATCCGGGTAGACGGTAAACGAAGGGGTTTTCTCGTTATGGAAAGGGCACAGCCCGGTATAGGTCCGCCCGCGATGACGCAGCTGCACATATTGGCCGATTACTTCGGTAATATCATTGCGTGCAACCACTTCCTGTATGTATTCCTGTGGGATCAATGGGGCTCCGGGCCTCCTTTCGTGTATATATCGTAATAATTTATAGGTTAGCGGGCGCACAATGTGCGCCCTTTCGGGGCGGGCGGCAGTGCTCTAACATACTGCCAATTTTATAGCACCTGCCACTTTTGCGGCACAAACAGTTCCTCAAACAGGCGGGTAGCAAATTCATCGCTCATGCCGGAAATATAATCCGCCACGGCACGGTCCATTCCCTGGTGATATGCCACCTGCATATAAAAATTAGGCATCAGCGTGGGGTCCGCGCAAAGGCGCTCATACAGCGCTTCGATCATCTTGTCCACTTTTTTCTCTTCGCGCTTGGCATCCTTGTCCACATACACCGTGCTGTACATAAAGTCTTTCAGCACACCGTATGCCTCCTCCACTTCGGGGGAAAACTGCATTTTCCCATTTTTGCAGTTTGTGCTGTTTGTCACAAGGTCGGTGATCATTGTGGTGATGCGCCGGGATTTGGTATCTCCCAGCACCTGCACGGCATCCCGCGGCAGGGCGGTGGGGTTCAGCACTCCGGCGGCCACGGCATCCTCAATATCATGGTTCAAAAAGGCAATATGGTCCGCATAGCGCACGGTACAGCCTTCCATCGTGCGGGCCCAGGCGCCTTTGGTGTGGGTAATAATCCCGTTGCGCACCTCCCAGCAAAGGTTCAGGCCCTTGCCGTCCTTTTCCAGGTAGTCCACCACTCGCAGGCTTTGGCGGTAGTGGGTAAACCCGCCGGGGCACAGCCGGTTCAGTGCGCGCTCCCCCGCGTGGCCGTATGGGGTGTGGCCAAGATCATGCCCCAGGGCAATGGCTTCGGTCAGGTCCTCATTCAGCCGCAGGGCGCGGGCAATGGTTCGGGCAATCTGGCTGACTTCCAGCGTGTGGGTCAGCCGGGTGCGGTAGTGGTCGCCCTCCGGCGAAAGAAACACCTGTGTTTTCTGCTTCAACCGCCGGAAACTTTTACAGTGCAAAATTCTATCCCTGTCACGCTGGTAGCAGGTCCGCAGGTCATCCTCCGGTTCCGGGGTGCGGCGGCCACAGCTCTGCTCACTTAAAGCGGCATAGGGGCTTAAGGTCAGGCGTTCAATTGTCTGGGTCTCTTCCCGCACAGTCACGGCGCAGCCTCCTTTCCCCTATCCGGTTCCCCGTTGGGCATATCATGCCCAAAAACAGCTCTCTATATTATAAATACGATAAAAAGCCGCCAAACACTTGTATGAAATGTAAAAATTTCATGGGAAATTCTGCTTTCTTGCCAGAAATGACTGCGCAGCATCAAAAAGCTGCGTAAAGTGGTTTGCTGATCGTCACTTCGGCACTGCCGCGGGTCAGCTCGCTCAGGTCATGGCACAGGGCTTCTTCGGTTCCGGCGGGCATGCGCCAGCGCAGGGTCACAGCGTCGGCATACTCCGGTTCCTGCAGTTTGGCCCCGGCGGCTGCGATCATCCGCTGGGCCTGTTCAAACTTGGGGTATGGCACGGTCACGGCGCAATCCGTCACCAGCCGCATGCTGACAATCTCCGCCTGCTGCAAGGCTCCGGATGCCGCCGCGGTGTAGGCCCGCACCAGCCCGCCGGTACCCAGCAGAACTCCGCCAAAGTACCGCGTAACCACCACGATCACATCCGAAAGCCCCGCATGGCCGATGGCTTCCAGCACGGGGGTACCGGCGGTTTTGGCGGGTTCGCCGTCATCACTGTAGCGGGTGCGGCCGCCCTCGCGCAGAACATAGGCATACACATTATGCCGCGCGGTGCGGTTGGCCGCCCTGATGCGGTTCAGGTGGGCAAGGGCAGCTTCCTCGGTATCGGCAAACGCAGCGGAAGCAATAAAGCGGGAGCGCTTTTCTTCATATTCAAAGGTGGAAATACCGCGGATCGTTTGATAGTCCGGCATAGGGGTTCTCCTTTGAGATGCAAGATGATGTATCTGAAAAAAATACCGCAGATGTTGCCATCTGCGGTATACAAAACCTTAATGCAATTACTTGCCAGCCTTGTTGGCGTAGCGGCGCTTAAAGCGCTCAACACGTCCGCCGGTGTCAACCAGCTTCTGCTTGCCGGTGTAGAAGGGATGGCACTTGCTGCAAACTTCAACGCGGATCTCCGGCTTGGTATCGCGGGTATGGATCACGTTGCCGCATGCGCAGGTAATGGTGCAATCCACATAGTTGGGATGAATACCCTGCTTCATTTTCATTTCACCTCTTTCTCGATCATGACTAAAGGGAGCCATACTTGATATATGTGCTCATCACAATCTTCGAATTTCGGCTACCAGCAGACGCCATCCTGTGCGTGTGGAGCAGCCCTCTGAACGATTGCTAGAGTATTTTACCAGAGTTTTTGTGCTTTGTCAAGTAGTGCGGGCAATCTTTTGCGGCGGCAAATTGCCAGCAAAAGTGCAATCATTTATATGCCCATCCGGGACGTCGAGGACGCCGTCTCCTACTGTGGGGCAAAGTACATCACACGTTTTTTGTATCTGCTCCGGTAAGTTTCCGGCGGAGTCGGGTACCCCCGCCCTACCGGGTGTTTGTGGGTTGGCCGCACACAATAAAATACTCTGTAGGGAACGGTCTTGACCGTTCCGGGGCCTTGTAGCAGATGCCGCAACAATTTTCCGCAAAGCCTTTGGCTCCCCTTCGAGGCGAGCTGTCGCCTAAGGTGGCTGAGGGGTGATTCCCCAAGCAGAGCCTGAAAATGCGCGTTATTTCCTCACTGCGGCGGCTAGGGGACTGCATACAAAAAAGGCCGCCTGCATATTACAGCAGGCGGCCCAAAAGCGCCAAACCTATGGAATCACATTATGCCAGCAGCGGCTTAACGGCAGCGGCCAGTTCTTCTTTCTTGGCTTCGGCTTCGGCCAGGTCTTTGCCCTTGGTGGTAAAGTAAGTCTTGATCTTCGGCTCGGTGCCGGAGGGGCGCACCACAACGGTGCAGCCGGATGCCAGGGTGTAGATCAGCACGTTGGCTGCGGGCAGGCCGGTCTCTTCGGGCTTTTTATAGTCCACAACCTTTACAACGGCGTCACCGCCAAAGTCCTTGGGCGGGTTCTCGCGCAGGCCGGACATAATGCCCACCATCTTGTCCATGCCGGACAGGCCCGGGAACTCAAAGCTGTCAACCTTGTTCAGGTAGCGGCCATACTCGGCGTAAATGCGCTCCAGCTCTTCCTTGATGGAACTGCCCTTTGCGCGGTAATAAGCAGCCATTTCGCAAATCAGCATAGAGCCGATGATGGCATCCTTATCGCGGACGTAAGGACCAGCCAGGTAGCCATAGCTTTCCTCAAAGCCAAAGATGAAGCGGTCAACCTGACCGGCAGCTTCCAGCTTGGCGATCTGATCGCCGATCCACTTGAAGCCGGTCAGCACATTGCGGCACTCAACGCCGTAATGCTCGGCCACCTTGTCCGCCAGCGGGGTGGACACGATGGACTTGCACATGACGGGGTCTTTGGGCATGGTACCCTGCTCAATGCGGCCCGCGCAGATGTAATCCAGCAGCAGAACGCCGACTTCGTTGCCGGAAAGCAGCTCATAGCTGCCGTCCTTGCACTTAACGGCAATACCAACGCGGTCAGCATCGGGGTCGGTGGCCAGCATCAGGTCTGCGCCGGACTTTTCGGCCAGTTCCAGGCCAAGGCGCAGAGCCTCGAAAATTTCGGGGTTGGGGTACGGGCAGGTGGGGAAATTGCCGTCCGGCTTTTCCTGTTCCGGCACAACGGTGATATCGGTAATGCCGATGTCATGCAGAACATGGGTGACCGGAACCAGGCCGGAGCCGTTCAGCGGGCTGTAAACCAGCTTCAGGCCGGCGGTCTTGCAGATACCGGGACGGATGGAACGGGCTTCGATTGCTTCGTACAGGGCGTTGATGCAGTCATCGCCAACGTATTCGATGATGCCCTTTTCCAGCCCCTCGGCAAACGGCATGGTTTTGGCGCCGGTCAGGATGTCGGTCTTCTGGATTTCGGCGTACACGATGTCCGCAGCCTCATCGGTCATCTGGCAGCCATCGGGGCCGTAGGCCTTATAGCCGTTGTACTTGGCCGGGTTGTGGGATGCCGTTACCATGATACCGGCGTTGCAGTTATAATACCGGGTAGCAAAGCTCAGTGCGGGAACCGGCATCAGGGCGCTGTAAATGCGCACCTTTACGCCGTTGGCGGCCAGAACTTCGGCAGCAGCCTTGGCAAACACATCGCTCTTGATGCGGCTGTCATAGCTGATAGCAACGGTCTGGGTGCCGCCCTGGGTCTTGACCCAGTTGGCAAGGCCCTGGGTAGCCTGGCGCACAACATACACGTTCATGCGGTTGGTACCGGCGCCGATCACACCGCGCAGACCGGCAGTGCCGAACTTAAGGGCAACGGCAAAACGATCCTGAATGGCAGCGTCATCGTTCTGAATCGATTCCAGCTCCGGCTTCAGGTCGGGGTCATCCAGGTTGGCAGCAAGCCAACGGCTGTACATTTCTTTATACATTTTGGACACCATCACTTTCTTACCCTGTAAAAGTTTTGGGTAAATTTACTTGTTCAAATTAAATATATCAATTTTAGTTTGCGTTGTCAATCAAAAAAAGCTGGAATTCCGGCCTTTTGCCGGGGCTTTGCCTGTTTTTTGCCCTACAGCGTCAAGGCAGATTTTGGGCACAAAAAATATGCTTGCCGCCGCGGGCGGAACAGGATATACTGAAAATAATCAAAGTACGCAATTTGTTGAAAAAAAGGAGTTGGCTGCGCCATGTATGCACACGTTGTCAGCCTGGGGGTAACGGGGCTGGATGGCTACCCCGTTACCGTGGAAACCCACATCAGCGGCGGTCTGCCCAAATTTGCCATGGTGGGCCTGCCGGATTCCGCCGTGAAGGAAAGCAGTGAGCGGGTGCGCAGTGCCATCAAAAACCTGAACTGCCCCTGGCCCGCCAGCCATGTTACCGTCAACCTGGCCCCCGCCGATGTGCGCAAGACCGGCAGTTTGTATGACCTGCCGGTGTTCATCGGCATTTTGGCGGCGCAGCAGTACATCCCACAGCCAGAGCCGCACCAGGCATTTTTGGGTGAGCTTGGGCTGGATGGCACACTGCGCCCCATTGCCGGTGCCCTGCCCATGGCCCTTGCCGCCCAAAAGGCGGGCGTGACCGAGCTGTTTGTTCCTGCCGAAAACGCCGCCGAAGCTGCCGTGGCCGAGCAGCTGACAGTTTACCCCGCCCGCAGCGCTGCGGATGTGATCCGCCACCTGGCGGGGCAGGCAAAGCTCAGCCCCGCCAGCCGCACAGGATACGATGCCGCCGGGCAGTGGCTTGGCCCCGATTTTGCGGATGTGCGCGGCCAGGCGGAGGCCCGCCGCGCGCTGGAAGTTGCCGCTGCGGGTGGGCACAACCTGTTGATGGTGGGCCCGCCGGGCACCGGCAAAAGCATGCTGGCCAAGCGCCTGCCGGGCATCCTGCCGCCGCTCAGTTATGAGGAAGCGCTGGAAACCACCGCGATTTATTCCGTTGCCGGGCTGGTGCAGGCCGGGACCGGATTATTGCAGCAGCGACCGTTCCGCAGCCCCCACCACAGTGTCAGCGCCGCAGCCATTGCGGGCGGCGGCACGGTGCCCCGCCCCGGCGAGGTCAGCCTGGCCCACAACGGCGTACTGTTTTTGGACGAGCTGCCAGAGTTCAGCCGCGAAGCGCTGGAGGTGCTGCGCCAGCCAATCGAGGACGGGTGCATCTCCGTGAGCCGGGTACACGGTACCGCCACCTACCCCTGCCGTTTTATGCTGGTTGCCGCCATGAACCCCTGCAAGTGCGGGTATTATGGTTCCGGCGTGCGGGAATGCAGCTGCACGCCCAGTGCGATCGAGCGCTACCGGCAGCGGATTTCCGGCCCGCTGTTGGACCGCATTGACCTGCATGTGGAGGCCCGCCCCGTGGAGTACGACGCCCTTGCCGCAAAAACCGGCGGCGAGCCGAGCGCTGACATCCGCACGCGGGTGGCCGCGGTACGCGCCATTCAGGCCCAGCGCTACCAAGGCCTTGGCTTTACCTGCAACGCCCAGCTGCCCAGCGGTATGCTGCGCCGCTACTGCCCGCTTGCCCCCGCCGCCGAAAAGCTGCTGCGCGGTGCGTTTGAACGCATGGGCTACAGCGCCCGCGCCTATGACCGCATCCTGCGCGTTGCCCGCACCATTGCCGACATGAACGGTGTGGAACAGATCGGCGCCGCAGAGCTGATGGAAGCGCTGCAATACCGGAGAATGGACAGGGCGGTGGGCAAATAAGTGCTTGACCTTATTTGCCCAATGAATAAATAATAAAGAATAATTAAAAATGTTGGTGGACCGCGTTGCTGGCGCAACGCTCAAAAAATATTAGAGTTCTGTAATCCATAGAGCACTAATATTTCTGAGCAGTGCGCAGCACTGCGGTCCACCTGCATTATTCTTTATTCTTTTTTCATTATTCTTTCTATTTGACTCGTTCCTTTTCGGAACGGGCGAAATAGAACATCCACTGCTGCAAAATTCCGGCATTGCCATAAGCCGGGAAGGGGTTCTGCCCGGCGTAATGCTGGTCGATCACACGCTGGATCCACACATCCACGGGGGCACACTCCATGCGGCCATAGGCAAACAGGGCTACGCAGTTGGCCACCTTGATGCCCACGCCGTGCTGCTGCATCAAAACTTCCAGCAGCTGGGCATCGGGCAGGGTTTCCAGCGCGGCAAGGTCCAGCGCTCCCGCTGCAACCGCCTGGGCGGCAGCCAGAACATACGGGGCGCGGTAGCCCAGCGCGCAGTCCCGCAATGCCTGCTCCCCTGCCGCGGCGAGCGCCTGCGCCGTTGGGAACGCATACAGCACTTTCCCGCCCGGCTGCAGCAGCGGCGCACCGTACCGGGTACACAGCGTTTCCACGCAAGCCTGAATGGCCGGGATATTTTTGCGCTGACTGATGATAAAGGTAACCAGCATCTCCCAGGAGTCCTGGCGCAGAATGCGGATGCCCGCCCCGGCCCGGGCCGCTGCGCAAAGGTAGGCATCCTGTTTGGGCACCGCGGCGCGGATGGCCGCATAATTGCGGTTCAAATCAAAATAGCGGTGCCAGAAGCCCTGCCATTCTTCCGGGGTACAGCTAGCTGTATACGTATCACCGCTGCCGAGCTGCAGGTACAAAAGCTTATCCCCTGCCAAAAGCCGCCAGCCCTGCGGCGTTTGCGCAATGCGGAACGCCTGGCCGCTGGCGGCTATTTTTTGCAGATCGAAATCATCCGGTATCGTTACGGTCATGGCTCGCGCAGCACCTCCAGCATGCGGCGGGCGCTGCCTTCCCACGAGTATTTTTGCAGTACGGCGGCGGCATCCCGGCCGGGGGTTACATGGTCCACACTGCCGTGGTTGGTGGAAAGGTCAATGTAATCGGCGTGGGAGCCGTAAATTTCCCGCATGCAGGGGGTATTGCTCACCATCACGCGTGGAGCACCGCAGGCGATGGCTTCCAGCGGGGGGATGCCGAACCCCTCATACAGCGTGGGGAACAAAAATGCCTTGCAGTTTTCCATCAGGCTTTTGGCTTCGCCGTCCGTCACATAGCCAAGGTACATCACGTTGTTCAGGTGGTCCAACCCCAGGGCAGCGGCCTCTTTGGCAAGGCTGCCGCCGCCCGCAATGGCAAACATGACCTGGGGTTTGCTCTGCGCAGCGCGCAGCACCCAGGGAAAGTTCTTATTTTTAAGTAGGTTGGACATTGAGAAATAATACTCGCCCTTTTTCAGCTGCGGCCACTTGCTGTACTCACCAAACAGCATGGGGTCAGGGCGCACGCGCTGCATATGCTGCCAGGCGTTATACACCACGGTGATTTTTTCGGGGTTCACATGGTAATATTTCACGATCTCGCTTTTGGAAAATTCCGAGACCGTCACGATCTTTCTGGCCTTTTTGGCAATGGCCGCATACTGCATGCAGTGCCAGACAGCGCTGGTGCGGCCGCGCAGGTCGGTATAAAAATCCGGGCGGGCCTTATAGCACACATCATGCACCACGGCAATGCCCTCGTTCCCACGGTGGAACATGGGAATAACGTTGCACATGCCCAGCCAGCAGCGCCCGCTTTGGGCCAGATATCGGCCATACACCCGCTGCCAGCCCAAAATGCCGCTGGATTGCGGCAGGGTAACAACCTTGATATTGCGGTATTCGGGAACGATGCAATCCGGCGGAACCGCCACTTCCAGCTCGCCGGGTTCCAGCATGGGGTCCATGGCAGCGAGTATTTCCCGCGCATAGCGCTGGATGCCGGAAAGCTGCTGCACAAAAAACGAACCGTCTACTGTATACTTGGGCATTTTCATTCTCCTTATAAACGGCACCGCGTTACTGCGTCAGGATGCCGTATTGGTATTTGCACTGCAAAATGCGCTGCACGCTTTCGTCCAGTCGCTGCTGGGGGATGGTACCATCCTGCACAGCTTCCAGCACGGCGGTATAGGCATCGGCAAGGCCGTTGGGCATCAGCAGCAGGTCTGCACCGGCCTGCAGCGCCTTGACCGCCGCCTGGCCGGGGGTATACGCATCGGTGATGGCCTGCATCGCCAGCGAATCCGTCACGATCAAGCCCTGATAGCCCAGCTCCCCGCGCAAAAGATCGGTCAGCATGACGCTGGAAAGGGAGGCCGGGGTATCGTCCCCTGTTACCTGCGGCACGGTAATGTGGGCCGCCATAATCAGCGGAGCATTGTTCACATTTTGGGCAAAGGGCACCAGCTCACAGCTGCGCAGGTCATCCAGCGTTTTGTTCAGCGTTACGGTGTCAACGTGGGTATCCTCGCTGGTATCGCCATGGCCGGGGAAATGCTTGAGGGTGCAGGCAATGCCCGCATCGGCAAACCCGGCGCACGCCCCGCCCACAAGGTCGGCGGCGGTCTGCGGTTCACTGCTGAACGCGCGGGTACCGATGACCGGGTTATCGGGGTTGGTGTTCACATCGGCCACAGGGGCAAAATCCAAGTTAAAGCCGTATTCTTTTAAGTAGCCGCCAATGGTGCGGCCCATGGCGCGGGCATCTTCCGGGTTACCGGATGTTCCCACCGCCGCAGCGCTTTCGTATTGGGGCAGGTCAAACGCGGCATTGTTGGCAAGGCGCGCCACCAGGCCGCCCTCCTCATCAATGGCAGTAAAGAGCGGCGTATCGCTCGCCTGCTGCAAATCGTCCAGGAATTGGGTGATCTGCTGCGGGCTTTCCAGATTTTTGCCAAAGATCACCACGCCGCCCACCGGGTACTCCGCCAAAGTCTGGCGCATGGCATCCGTCAGTTCGGTCACGCCGTCCGCCTTGGCATCGTTGATCTGGTCCTGCGTCTGGCTCAAGTCCAGGGAATCGGGTCGAACAAGAAAGAGCTGCCCCACCTTTTGTTCCAGCGTCATCTCCTCCAGCAGCTGCTGCACGGGGTCCGGCTCCGGGGTGGGCTGTTCCGTGGGTGCTGCCTGCGTGGTTTGGGCTTGCTGTGTTGGTGCTTCGGTCGGCTGGGCCGCCTTATTGGGGAGTACATCTTTTGGGGCAGCAGAACAGGCGCACAAGGCTGCCGCCAAAACGGTTGACACAAATGCCGCGAATCTTTTTTTCATCCTTACCGCCCCCTGTTGTTTGTCTAGGGTGTATCCTCTAATAAGATAAACGAAGAAGTCATCCAAATTGTTACATAAAAAGGCATTTTTCCTATCCATATTTTCACAGGGAAATATCTTTGCCTTAGGTTGGCTGGCGCACAATGTGCGCCCCTGCGGTCACTATAGGGAAATGCCATTTTCCCCGCACAACGCGCCCTGCTGCATATGCTGGCCTTGCGGCGTGTTTTATTGTATTTTGATTATACCATGCCTCGCGGCAGAATGGAACGGAATTTACAGGAATCAAGTGGTAAAATCCCGCATTACTCTGCAAAAAGCCCCCGGCACAGTGGTTTGGCACCGTACCGGGGGCTTTGCATTGGTTCAGGCTTTGCTGCCGGACCGATTATTCATCATCAACGGTATTGTCATTGCCAACCGGGTCTTCGGCGGCAACATCGGCGGTTTCGGGGGTGGCTTCCTCCTCGGCTTCCAGCACTGCCTTGTCATAGGCAAAGGCGTTCAGGGCGTCAGTGCTCACTTCATACACAACGCCTGCTGCGCCGGAGCTGCGCAGGTAGCACAGGGTATCGTCCTCGGCGTCGTTGCCGCCAAAGCTGCACTGGATGCTGGTGCCGTCCGATGCGATCAGGGTAACGATGGCATTGGGGGTATCCAGACCATACACGGCATCGGCCTGCGGTTCGGTCACGCTCCACTTGGTTTTCAGATCGCAGATGGTGCTTGCCATCTTTTTGACGATATCCTGATCCAGGTTATACTCCGCATCATCGGTCAGCGTCCAGGTGCCGTCATTCTGGGCAAAGCTCAGGGTTCCGCCGTTGGCGGTCTGCACCACCATCTTGGTCACATCGTCCACATCTATGTCCGTAATGCTCTGGGCGGCGTACAGCTGCTTTGCGGTTTTGCAGATGCCGCTCAGGGCCGAACTGTCCAGCGTATACACCGGGCCGTCTGCGCTCAGGCGGGCATACCAGTTGTTTGTGATGGAGTTCTTGCTGCCAACGGTCAGCGTCCATTCGGCATCCGCCGTTTTCAGGCTCAGCTCATAGGTCGGGGTATCAAAGCCCATGCTGGCAACATCGGCGTCATCGCTCAGTTCGCGCAGCGCGGTCAGGGCGGTCACGCTGTCGGCAATGCCCTGGGCCTTGCTCTGGTCAAGGGGCAGCGCGGGGTCAGAATCCAGTGTCCAGGTATCATCCGTTTTGGTCAGGGCGGATTCCAACGTTGCGCCATCGCTGGCGTCTTTGTAGGCAATCGCGATCACACTGTCAGCATCCAGGCTGCACAGTGCAATGCTGGTATCCTCTTCCTCGGTGTCTGCATGGTTCAGCACGCCAAGGGCAACGCCCAGCACAACCACCACGGGAACCAGCACAAAAAGGGGCAACATTTTCTTTGTGTTCATTGGCTGTTATCTCCTAAGGTTTCTGCGGCACTGGAAATATCAACGGCGGCGGCGCACCAAGGTGATGGCGATACCGGCCACAATAAAGGCCAGCGGCACCACGATGGTAAACAGCAGGCCAAGCAGCATGGTGGCCTTGGCAGGTACCGTCAGGGTTTCGGCGCTCATGCTCTTGCTGTCAATCACCACACCGTTTTCTTCGCCGGTCATCCAGTTCACGGCGCTGGTCAGCAGCTGGGCATTGCCGCCGGAAACCGCGCTGTTCATCTGGCTGTTCAGCATGTTGGGGCAGTTCACCCAAACCACTTTGGCGCCGGTAGCGCTGTTGCTGGCGGCAACGGCAATGTTAAAGGGGCCGTTGGGGTCATTTGCACCCTGTTCAGCAGTGGTTGCCTCGGCATAATCCTGCATCGCATAAGCCGTGCTGCTGGTGCTCAGCAGGGTGGTCAGGGTCAGGTCATCGGTGCTGTCGCCTTTCACAATGCCCTGTGCCACGGGGGTAAAAACATACATGCCGTCAGTTATGCCCGTGGTGATATCGTTGGAGCTCAGGCTCGGCAGCAGGTAGGTCTGCGGGTAGCGGTAAGCGTAATAGTTGCTGTCATTTTCAATCACAAGGCCTTCCTGGCGGGTCATGCCGTATTCTGCCAGCAGGGCATCCAAATTGGGGGTATCCACTGTTAGATCAGTGGTCACAAACAGGTTGCCGCCGTTTTCCAGATAGGTCTTGATGGCAGCGGCATCCAGGGTGGAAAGGTCCGCCTGCGGGTCGTTGATCAGCAGGGCAGCGGCATCTTCGGGCACTGTATCGGTGGTCAGCAGGTTCAGGTCCTGCACGGTAACGCCGGAATTATCCAGCGTTTCGGTAAAATCGCTTTCCAGGCTGGATTCGCCGTGGCCGGTCAGCTGGTACAGCACATAGCTGTTCTCCCGCGTGACCTTGGCAATGCCGGAGGACAGCGCGTTCTCAGCGGAGAAGCTCATTGTATAACTGCCGGTGGTATAATAGCTGGAATAATCCGCCGTATACATATCATTGTAGTCCACCACGGTGTGGTTATCCCCGCATACAAGGATCACGCTGGAGGAGCTTGCGTCCTGCGCGTCATACTGCTGTGCAAAGGTGGGGTACAGCGCGGGGTCGCGCTGCTGCCAGGTAAAATGGCTGCTTTCGCCCGCATAGCGGTCCAAAATGCGCGTAATGTTGGAATCCTCGTTGCCGGTTTCCGCCAGGTAATAGGCGGTCACATCGGTGTTCAGTTCCTGCAGCATGGTTTTGGTGGTATCGCTCAGGGTGAACATTTTGCCGGTGGAAATATCAAACTGGGTAAACTTGGTGGGCACCGCGCCCACCACAAGGTTGAGCAGAATTACCAGCACCAGCACCACAACGGCCAGCACGCTGGCGTAAGCACCGCTGCGCAGGCTGCGGCGGCGCGCTGCCTGCTGTGCCTGGTTAGGGGCAGGGGCATTGGCCGCGTTCTTTTTCTTAAAGTTCATCGTCGGAACCCTCCCCTCTTTAATTCCAGCGGCGGCGTTCCAGTGCCTGACCCGTCAGGAAGAGGAACAGCCCCGCCACCGATAGATAATACACAATGCCGGTCACGCTGAACATGCCGCCCACAAAATCCGTAAACGGCTGGAACAGTGCCAGCGCGCCAAGCACGCTGTTAAATCCAGTCAGCAGCCAGGCCGGACGCAGCTTAAACAGCAGCACCAGCACCACGGCACCGCCGCAGAACACCGCGCTGCCCGCCGTGACATTTTTGCAGGCCAGACCAACCAGCAGAGCCACAACCGCCAGCACCACGCAGAACACGATGAATGCCAGCGTGTTGCCGCTGGTGAACAGGCTCTTGATGCCGTTCATCAGGTAGCAGAGCAGCAGTGTGCCAAAGGTTGCCAGGTACGCAATGATCTGGTTTTCCGTCAGGGCGGAGACAAAGGTGCCGATGGCAATGCAGGCAGCGCCCATCAAAAAGTAGGCCAGCCAGGTGGCGTAAGCGCTGGTAAGGGAGATGGTGCCAAAGGCCGTGAGCACCAGCGGCATGATGGCCGCTGCCGCCATGGGCACGGCAAACACCGCCAGCTGGGCAAAGTACTTACCCATCACGATAGAAGGGATGCCCACCGGGCTGGTGAGCAGCAGCTGGTCGGTTTTATTGCGGCGTTCATCCGCAAAGCTGCGCATGGTCAGCGCCGGCAGCAAAAACAGCATGACCAGCGTGGTAGAATACAAAACGGTTGAAAAATCCGACGTGCCATACACCAGGCAGTTGGCGGAGTAATATAACCCGATAAACGCCAGCATAACACCAATGACAACATAGCCGACCAGGCTGGTGAAATAGCTGCGCAGTTCCCGCTTAAAAATGGCAAACATGGCTCACTCTTCCTCCTTTTGGTCGTTTTCGGCTTCCGGCTGTTCCGGAGTATCATCCGCCGGGGCCTGCGGTTCGGCAGGCTCAGCAGGCTGTTCCGGCTGTGCGGCAGCCGGTTCTTCGGTTTCTTCCGGCTGGGCTTCCTCCGGTGCAGTCTCGGTGATCTGCAGGAAGATATCCTCCAAACTCATCGTATCGCTTGTCAGGGATACAACCGGGCAGCCAGCTTCGGCCAGCGCCTTGGAAAGCGCTGCGCGCAGGTCCGCACCGGCAGTGCTGGTGGCGGTAAAGCTCACTTCTTCGCCCTTTTCTGCGGTCACGCGCAGGTCGGTCAGGCCCTCCACCTTGGCGGCAGCGGCCAGAATCTGCTCCTTGGTGCCAAGTGCCGTGGCGGCAATCATGCCGCGGGCAGCCAGCTGGGCGGCCAGCTCTTCCGGCGTGCCTTGGGCGGCCACTTTACCGTGCGCAATAATCAGCACGCGGTCACAGATCGTCTGCACTTCGCTCAAAATATGGCTGGAAAGGATGACGGTGTGGGTCTCTCCCAGGTCATGGATGAGGTTGCGGATCTCGATCATCTGGGCGGGATCCAGGCCAACGGTGGGTTCGTCCAGAATAATCACTTTGGGGCTGCCCAGCAGCGCGGCGGCAATGCCAACGCGCTGGCGGTAACCTTTGGACAGGTTGCGGATCAGCCGCTTTTCCATCTCCTGCAGCCCGGCGCGCTGCACGGCCTGCGCTACATCCTGCACGCGGTCCGCTTTTTTCTTTTTGCCTTTCAGCTCGCTGACAAACAGCAGGTATTCCTGCACGGTCATATCGGTATACAGCGGCGGAATTTCCGGCAGGTAGCCGATGCAGGCTTTGGCCTCCTTGGGCTCTTCCTGAATATCATGGCCGTCAATGGTAACGGTGCCGCCCGTGGGCGCAAGATACCCGGTGATCATGTTCATTGTGGTGGATTTGCCGGCGCCGTTTGGCCCCAGCAAGCCGTAAATACAGCCGTCCTGCACAGTGAAGCTGATATCATCGACCGCGGTGTGTTTTCCGTAACGCTTGGTCAAATGCTTGACTTCGATCAATGGATGCACTCCCCTTTTCTTGGGGGCTGCCCGCCGCAGGGCAGGCGTACCCCTGAACTATCCAGAAGTATACTGCCTATTTGTGAAAATTGTGCGTCGTTTTTTTGCCAGGATGTGAAAATTGTGTGCACATGCAAAAGCACCCCTGCGCGGCTGCAGGGGTGCCAAATCAGCTTATTCTTTTGCTGCTTCGTTTCTTTTGCGGGGGGCAGCTTTACTTTTTCTGTTTTCTCTGCTTTGCTTCCACAATGACGTCCGCAATGTGCATGGCAACATCATCCTTGCTTTGCAGCGGCAGCGCGGTGGAAATGCTTTCGGTAATCAGGGTTACAACGTTGGTATCCACGCCAAAACCGGCGCCGGGCACCTTGACATTGTTGGCCACAATCATATCCATGTTTTTCTTGTGCAGCTTGGCAGTAGAATTTTCGATCAGATCTTTCGTTTCCATCGAAAAGCCGCAGACAAACAACTGCTCCGGCTTGTGCTCGCCGACCCAGCCCAGAATGTCATCCGTGCGTTCCAGCGCAATTGAAAGTTCACCATCGTGCTTTTTGATCTTATCCTGCGCCACCTGGGCCGGGCGGTAGTCCGCCACAGCGGCGGCCATCACCAGGGCATCCGCGTCCATGGCGTTGGCCTTGACGGCTTCAAACAGTTCTGCCGCGGTGGCAAAGGGCACCATTTTGACAAACGGAACCGGCGGCAAGTCGGAAGATGTCAGCAGCGTCACATCCGCGCCGCGCAGCATACAGGCGCGGGCCACGGCATAGCCCATTTTGCCGGTGGAATGGTTGGTCAGGTAGCGCACCGGGTCCATCGGTTCGCGGGTGCCGCCGGCGGAAACCACCACTTTCATGCCCTGCATGTCTTTTTCGTGTTCCAGCTCCCGTGCCACATAGTCCACCAGAACGCCCTCATCGGGCAAGCGGCCGGAGCCCGTATCGCCGCAGGCCAGCAGGCCGGAACCGGAGGGAATGACGGTGAAACCGTAATGCTCCAGCGTTTTCAGGTTATCCTGGGTGATGGGGTTTTCCAGCATATGGGTGTTCATGGCGGGGGCCACCAGCTTGGGGCAGCGGGCCGCCAGGGTAACGGTGGTCAGCATGTCATCCGCCAGGCCGTGGGCCAGCTTGGCGATCACATTTGCGGTTGCCGGGGCGATCAGCATCAAATCCGCCGCGTTGGCCAGCGAAACATGGGCCACATCATACTGGAAGTTGCGGTCAAAGGTATCCACAATGCAGCGGTTGTTGGTCAGGGTTTCAAACACCAGCGGGGTGATAAACTCCGTGGCGTTTTTGGTCATCAGCACATGCACATTGGCGCCGGCTTTGGCCAGGGCATGGGCCACATTGGGCATTTTATAAGCAGCAATCCCGCCGGTAATGCCCAGCACAATGGTTTTGCCTTTCAGGTTCATGATAACACATCCTTATATTTGGCCGGGCTTCTGGCTGCCCGTATTGTTCTGCTTTTAAGTATATCCTGCCGGGGGGCAAAAGTAAAGGGAATTCAACAGTTGGCAAACGGGCTGCGAACTGCTATAATAAACTGTAATTTTACATTCTGCGCATTTTATACTTTTATAACAGGGCAATTCTGCATCATTCTAAGGCAATACCGCATAATTCTAAGTGCCGATACGGCGAGCGAGGCACGGCAGCTGCTAAGCCAAAAGCGC
>ERZ1034969.159-NODE-159-length-47268-cov-24.556245_pt1 | contig 47268 bp, 36 predicted proteins | sample MGYA00520624_ERZ1034969 | MGnify/ENA primary metagenome ERZ1034969 (study PRJEB33766, sample SAMN09781776) | gut metagenome | biome: gut microbiome | host: Homo sapiens | place: Madagascar | study: EMG produced TPA metagenomics assembly of the PRJNA485056 data...
TAGCTCAGCTGGATAGAGCACACGCCTCCTAAGCGTGGGGTCGGAGGTTCAAATCCTCTTATGGACGCCAGTGAACAACGCCGAAAGCCTTTGTTTTCAAGGGTTTTCGGCTTTTCTTATATAAAAAGCTACGAAAAAGCTCTTTCACTGTATGAGATAAAATTCTACTCCAAAATTTGATTTTTGACACCCCCTCCAGAATCGAACGGTTGTTATAAGACAAAATCGCCAGCTAATTTTTAGCAGAAAACGGGCTGTTCTTGCTAATGAAAATGCCCTTCCTGCTAATCAGCCCCAAAATCGTGCCAAAAATCCAGCTAATCAAAAAAGGCGGATGTTTTGAATACCATGCAGTTATAGCAGATAAAATTAAATATCGTTATGTACATAGAGCGTCTATTTGCCCCGCATTGGGGATGGATAGGCGCTCTTTTTTTATGCCCAAACCCATGGGCAAATACAAGAGATTGGAGGTGTTTTATTTGAGCAAGCCTGTTTATACCGCAGACAAGCCGAGCGACTGTCATTACTGCTACTTCTGGACGAATGGCAGAAAGGGCTGCCGTCTGGGTAGAAATAATTGCTACTACTTAATCTCTTTGCCGCCGAAACCCAAGTCGGAATGTGATGGCTGTCCCTATGGGCGAGATCACCCGTGCATTGGTTGGTGTACGAAGAAGGTTATGCGTGAAGTGGGGCTTCGTTGATATGGATGTGTATGAACAGGAATACCGCTTCTACTATTTTGCCCGATGTCCTTACGAAAAGACGGATACGACTTTCCGCAGCATTCCGCTGACAACAGAAAGTTTTCCGCAGAAAGAAGGTGGTGAAGCCGTGTGAGTTTTGATTATTTTTACGGTCAGCAATCCGATCTATTCACATTCTATCGAGTTCCGAAGGTGTTGTTCACGAACGAGAGGTTCTGGAATATTTCTGCCGATGCCAAGATGCTGTATGGCATTTTGCTTGACCGCATGAGCCTGTCTGCCAAGAATGGTTGGATAGATAAAAACGGTAGAGTGTATATCATTTTTACAATCGACGAAGCGAAGATGGCTCTGAACTGTGCTGAACAAAAGGCTATCAAGCTGCTCAGTGAACTTGAGAAGAAAGCAGGATTGATTGAACGTAAGCGCCAGGGTTTGGGAAAGCCCAACCTGATCTATGTGAAGAACTTTATCTCTGCTGTGGATTCACAACTCTTGAATTGTGAAAATCACAATTCTGGAACAATGGAAATCACAACTCAAGAACTTCCGAAATCACAATGTAATAATACTGATATTAAAAATACTGAATTTAGTGATACTGATTCTATCTTTCCTTCCGGAAATGGTGGAATGATGGACGAGAATGACCGGTATCAAGAATACTTTGATTATTTCTCGGATCAGCTCAGTATGGATTTGTTGAAGAAGGATTACCCTTACGATTCCGAAATGCTGGATAACATTCTGGAGTTGATCGTTGAAACAGTTTGCACGAAGCGACCGTTGATTCGCATTGGTGCAGAGGAGCGTCCGGCAGAAATTGTCCGCAGTCGGTTTATGAAACTGAATGCCGAACACATTCGATATGTTATGGACTGCTTCAAGGAGAACACCACAAAGATTAGAAATATCCGTCAGTATATGCTGACTACGATATACAATGCGCCGACGACAATAGACACCTACTACGATGCTCTTGTTCGGCACGATATGTCACACGGATATTTGGAAGGAGGATTTAAGAAATTGAAAATGAAGCGAGAGGAAGGAGAGTGACGATAAATGTCGAAAAAAGCAACCATCATTGCGGTGGTCAATCAGAAAGGAGGCACTGGAAAGACCACCACCACCGAGAATCTGGGCGTTGGCTTGGCTCTTGAAGGAAAAAAGGTGCTTCTGGTAGACACCGATCCCCAGGCTTCCCTGACGGTCAGTTTGGGCAATCCCTGCCCGGATGATCTGTCCCCGACACTTTCCGATCTGATGGGAAAGATTATGATGGAAAACCCTATTACTCCCGATGAAGGGATTCTTCATCATCCGGAGGGCGTTGATTTGGTGCCGTCCAACATCGAACTCTCAGGTATGGAGGTAGCACTGGTCAATGCCATGAGCCGGGAAACCATTCTCCGGCAATACCTGGATACAGTCAAACAGAATTATGATTACATTCTTCTTGACTGTATGCCGTCTTTGGGTATGCTGACCGTCAATGCGTTGGCAGCTGCCGACAATGTGCTGATACCGGTTCAGGCAGCATACCTTCCTGCAAAGGGTCTGGAACAGCTGCTTGGAACCATCAACAAGGTCAAGAGGCAAATCAACCCGAAACTGAGGATTGAAGGGATTCTTCTGACGATGGTGGACAGCCGCACCAACTACTCCAAAGACATCAGCAATCTGATTCGGGAGAGCTACGGCGGAAAGCTGAAGGTTTACAAGACCGACATTCCCCGCTCTGTCCGTGCAGAGGAAATCAGCGCCGAAGGACACAGTATCTTTCAGCATGATCCGAAAGGAAAAGTGGCGGATGCCTACCGAGTTTTAACGAAGGAGGTGTTAAACAATGCAGAAAAAAGGCGCAAACATCAGCTTGAAGGGGTACGATGATATTTTCTCCACCGATCAATCCAGAGCTGAAGCCCAGCAGGAGCGTGTGCAGGAAATTCCGCTTTCTGAGCTACACCCCTTTGAGGGACACCCCTTCCGTGTGGTTGATGATGAAGAAATGATGAAAACTGCGGAGAGCGTCCGAGATTTCGGAGTTCTCACCCCTGCGATTGTCCGTCCTGACCCCGACGGTGGTTATGAAATCGTTTCTGGTCACAGGCGGCACCGGGCATCGGAGCTTGCGGGTAAGGAAACCATGCCTGCGATTGTTCGTGACCTGGACGATGATGCAGCCATTATTTTGATGGTCGATGCGAATTTGCAGAGGGAGAGTATCCTGCCGAGTGAAAGAGCATTTGCTTATAAGATGAAGCTGGATGCGATTAAACATCAAGGTCAACGCACCGATTTAACTTCATCCCAAGTTGGGATGAAGTTGCAGGCAATGGATATAGTCGGTCAGGAGGCAGGAGAAAGCAGAAATCAGGTACACCGTTATATCCGTCTGACCGAACTTATCCCTGAACTGTTGGATATGGTGGATACGGGTCAGATCAAATTCAATCCTGCGGTGGAGCTTTCCTATCTGGCAAGTGAAGAACAGCAGGATTTTCTTTCTGCAATGGATTATGCTCAAGCAGCCCCTTCCCTTTCGCAAGCACAGCGAATTAAAAAGCTCGCACAGGAGGGTGAGTGTACACTGGATGCGATGTGCGAGATTATGAATGAAATCAAGAAGGGAGAGCTGGACAGAGTAACCTTCAAAACGGATTCGTTGCGAAAATACTTCCCGAAGTCCTATACCAACAAGCAGATGGAGGATAAAATCATTCAGCTTTTGGAACAGTGGCAGAAAAAAAGAGAAAAATCTATGGAAAGGTAAGGTGAAAAAATGTTTACACCCAAAAATATTCAGGGCGCTTTGGAAGAACTCTACGACCTTTGCGATCCTGATTATATGGTAGATATGCTCGTAAACTACAGTGAGGAGTTCGATGATATTTCTCCTACGCTTCTGGCAAAGTCGTTCCAGAAAAATGTCGAAATGGTTAGCGAGTATCGAGTATTGTCCTCTGCTGGTGAGGGTATCGACTATCAGGGAAAGGCACTTCTGAACAGCAGAGCCGTGCGTCTTCTGTCCTATGTAGAAGATATGAGCGGCAATGAAAAAGTTCGCACGATTCAGAGCAAGGAGCTGTGGTTAGCAGAAGATATGACATTCTATGTGGTGTCCTGTATGTCCACGATTACGATGGACAAGGAAGAAGCCATTTGTCTTAACGAACACCGCAGCGTAGTTACTACGGTGGAATGCGAGGACGATATTTTCTTCGACATGGGTTCCCTGATTTGCGAACTGGACGATATTTGTTTGTTCGAGCTTTTAGCCGATGTGGATGCGACTATTTATGAACTGTAACAGGTTCATGGATGGTCGCTTTTCTTATTTCCAAAGAAATGGAGGTATCGAAACTTGAAAGAATACGATGTGAAGATTACCGAAACCTTGGAGAAAACGGTTACGGTGCAAGCTGAATCACACGATGCGGCAGAGGAACAGGTTAGAGCAGCTTATTACAATTCGGAGTACATTCTGGACTCTGAAAACTTTACCGGTGTTGCGTTCGGCACGACCGAGGAACGGAAGGTTCAGAAAGAACAGGCAGATACCATGAATGTGTTGCTGGTAAAGCCGTTCATGTATCCGCAGGCTGTGCAGATCGGCTGTGAGCTGGAGGATTTGCAGAAAGCCGTAGGTGGCGATATTGAGGCAACTTATCCGTTCAATGAGCCGGTTGCACTGGTGATGCACGACGAAGGTAAACTCGTAGGCAAAGACCTGAACCGTGCGCTGCGTGATGATGACGGTGATATTTATGACATTATTGCCGGTGATTTCCTGGTGGTTGGATTGGGTGAGGAGGATTTTTGTTCTCTGTCCCCGGAACTGATGAAGCAGTTTGAGGAACACTTTCATCAGCCTGAGACTTTTGTACGCATGGGGCGCAGCATTATGGCGCTTCCCCTGCCGGATGACATGGTGAAGAAAGAAGATGCACCTGTCAAAGCTGATTTGGTTCCCCACAAAAGTAACCCTGACCGAGATGTTCTGTAAGGAGGTTCTTATGCAAAGAAATTCGACGATTGGAGAGCTGATGGAGCGAAAGCGGATTCAGGATGGTGCCAAAGAGTACCAGGGACATACCTATATGGACTTGGCACGATTTGATGAAGCCACCAAGCACATGATTATTTTCGATGTGCTGACCGATGAATCGCCTGTCGGTTGGAAAGGCGAAAGAAATCGCCTGTATTTGAGCGATGTGGGTTATCAGAAGGCTCTGGATAACCAGAAAGCTGGCAATATCAAGATTATCAGCCATGCCGCAGTTGCCAAGGGCAATCTGTATTACGACCACAGAGATATGGCACGATAATCTGTTCACTCTACTGCTTGCAGGAGGTGATGAATCATGCAGGAAGAAGTTGAAAACAGGACAGTAAACCTGGCGATCAGCACAACCAAGCTGACGGGGCGCACTATCATTGCCGGTATCCGCAAGTATTTGCAGCACCGGGAAAAAGTGAAGATGAAAAAGGCACGAGACCCTGCCGTTCATGGAAAGCAATCCGTGAAACAGCTTTTGGGACAGAATCAGGGTGCTACGAATGTTGAGATCGACAAAGAGAGTATCCGTGACTTTGAAAAGCTCGCCAAGAAGTACGGCGTGGACTTTGCCGTAAGAAAAGATAAGTCCGTTGATCCTCCCCGGTTTCTTGTTTTTGTCCGTTCCAAAGATGCAGATGCTTTAGATGCAATCTGCAAGGAACATCAGGCAAGGGCATTAACCAAGAACGAAAAGTCGAGCGTTCTGGCGCAGCTGAAGAAGTTCAAGGAAATTGTCGCAGCGATTCCGAAGAAGGTTCGAGAGAAGAAACAGGAGCGTGATCTGTGATGGATAAGAGAAAAATGAAAAAGCTCCTGATTCTGAATGTACCATATTTTCTGGTAGGGTTGTTCGCTACGAATTTAGGCGAAGCATGGAGATTGGCTGAGGGTGCAGATTCATCTGCGAAAATCCTCAGCTTTTTTCATGCCCTTCCGATAGCCCTGAACAATCCGCTGCCCAGCTTTCACCCGTTGGATTTGCTGATTGGCATTTTCTGCGGCGCAGGACTTCGGCTGGCTGTCTATCTAAAAGGCAAAAACGCAAAGAAGTACCGACACAATGTTGAGTACGGTTCTGCTCGTTGGGGAACGGCAAAAGATATTGAGCCGTTTATTGCACCAAAGTTCGAGGACAATGTGATCCTGACGAAAACGGAGCGGCTGATGATGAGCAATCGCCCGAAGAATCCTGCCAATGCCCGAAATAAGAGTGTTCTGATTATCGGCGGTTCGGGTTCCGGTAAAACTCGCTTTTGGTTGAAGCCAAACCTTCTCCAGATGCACAGTTCCTATGTGGTCACTGACCCGAAAGGCAGCATCGTGATTGAGTGCGGCAACGCCCTTTTGAAGCATGGCTACACCATCAAGATTTTCAACACCATCAACTTTCAGAAGTCGATGCACTATAACCCTTTTGCCTATATCCATTCAGAAAAAGATATTCTGAAACTGGTGACAACGCTGATTGCCAACACAAAGGGCGATGGAAAAGCCGGTGACGAGTTCTGGACGAAGGCGGAAACGCTGCTCTACTGCGCCTTGATCGGATATATCCACTATGAAGCCCCGGTTGAGGAACAGAATTTCTCCACCCTGATTGAGTTTCTGAACGCAATGGAGGTGCGGGAAGATGATGAGGAGTTCCAGAACCCGGTGGATTTGATGTTTGAAGCCCTGGAAAAGAAAAAGCCGAATCACTTTGCAGTCCGTCAGTATAAAAAATACAAGCTGGCTGCCGGCAAGACCGCTAAGTCGATTTTGATTTCCTGCGGCGCTCGTCTGGCTCCTTTTGATATTCAGGAGGTCAGAGATGTGACTGCCTATGACGAGTTGCAGTTGGATACTCTCGGAGATAAGAAAACGGCGCTCTTTCTGATTATGTCAGATACGGATGCGACGTTTAATTTTTTGATCTCCATGATTTACACACAGCTGTTCAACTTGTTGTGCGAGAAAGCAGATGATGTGTACGGCGGCAGACTGCCGGTTCATGTACGCTGCCTGATTGATGAGATGGCAAACATCGGTCAGATTCCCAATCTGGAAAAACTGGTAGCGACAATCCGAAGCCGTGAAATATCGGCTTGCCTTGTTCTCCAGGCACAATCACAGCTGAAAGCCATTTATAAAGACAATGCCGATACCATCATCGGCAACATGGATTCCCGAATTTTCCTGGGTGGTTCTGAGCCAACCACGCTCAAAGAACTGAATCAGGCATTGGGAAAAGAAACTATCGACACCTACAACACCTCCAACACCAGAGGTAACAGCCCGTCTTACGGCTTGAATTATCAGAAGTTAGGCAAAGACCTTGCGAGCGTAGATGAGCTTGCGGTTCTGGATGGCAGCAAGTGTATTTTGCAGTTGCGTGGTGTCAGACCGTTTCTTTCTGACAAGTACGATCTGACGCAGCACCCCAATTATAAGTACACATCAGACTTTGATAAGAGAAATGAGTTCAACATTGAGCAGTTTCTGAGTCGAAGGTTGAAGCTCAAGGCAGGTGATGAATTTGTGGTAGTCGATGCGGATTAAGGAGGTTTCTGTTTGGAAAATCTGAAAACGGTATCTGCCCTGGTTAAGAACATCTTGGAACACGACCACAAGGCAAGAAATACCGACAATCATTTGTACCTGATGGTACTGGAACACTATTCCGGTCTGCGTGGCATCGACATTCATGCCATGACGGTTCCTGTGTTTTTGAAGGAATTGGATAGACGCAGCTTTCCGGGGTTTGAAACTGTCCGCAGAAGCAGACAGAAAGTGCAGGCAACCTACCCTGACCTTGCTCCCAGTGAAGCCGTAGGCAAACGCAGAGCAAAAAATGAGGTTGTATATCGAGAATTTGCAGAAAGCGAGGTGTAAAAATGACCTGGTGGATCACAGATACCTCTATTGGGCAGCGTTTGAAGTTCATTAGACGATTTCGCCGCCTTACCCAGAAAGAGCTTGGACTCCTGATGGGGTATTCCGAGAAAACAGCGGATGTCCGTATTGCTCAGTATGAGAAAAACGCTCGAACCCCTAATGCAGAAACCACAGCGAAACTCGCAGAGGTTCTGAAGGTTTCACCTGCTGTTTTTTCACCGACGATCTGTGCTTCTCGTGAAGATTTGTTGCAGTCAATGTATTGGCTGTTTCTTATGAAAGGTGGTGGTGATATATATGATTGTGAAACTGAATATGCAAGAATCAGAATGGAACAGAAACTTGGCGTGATAACCGTCGAGGAGTTCCTTGAAAAGATTCTCGCAAACTAAGCTTTCCGTCCGGTTTTGATGCCGGTAGTACGGAGGGCTTTTTCTATTCTCAAAACAATTTCAAATTTTAGGAGGAAAATATTATGGCATTTTTCAATAGCGCAGTAACCGTTCTTCAGACTCTCGTTATCGCTCTGGGCGCAGGTCTTGGCATCTGGGGTGCAATCAACCTGCTTGAGGGCTACGGCAACGATAACCCCGGCGCAAAGTCCCAGGGCATGAAGCAGCTCATGGCTGGCGGCGGTGTTGCCCTCATCGGCACCACCCTTGTACCTCTGCTCTCCGGACTGTTCGGTTAATCACAAAACAAGGAGGTAATCGCCTTTGGACAGCATACTCCAACAGATCACAGACTGGCTGAAAGAAATGCTCGTTTCAGCCATTATGGGAAATCTGTCGGGGATGTTTGAGTCCGTCAACAACCAGGTTGGCGAGATAGCAACCTCCGTTGGCATGACCCCGGCGAATTTTTCGCCGGGTGTCTTTGCCATGGTACGAAACATCTCCGAGTCAGTGATTATCCCAATAGCAGGCTTGATTCTGACCTTCATTGCCTGTTATGAGCTAATTCAGATGATTATTGACCACAATAATCTGGCGAATTTTGAAACCTGGATCTTCTTCAAATGGGTGTTCAAGACTTTTGTTGCGGTCATGTTAATCACAAACACATTCAATATCACGATGGCTGTGTTCGATGTGGCACAGCACGTTATAAACGCAAGCGCCGGTATCATATCCGGAAATACTGCCATAGATGCTTCGGCATTGGAAACAATGGAAGAAACGCTGATGGCAATGGATTTGGGGCCTTTGCTTGGCTTGTTTCTACAATCCTTTATCGTGCAGGTCACGATGTCCGCTTTGGCAATCATCATCTTTGTGATTGTCTACGGTCGAATGATTGAAATATACCTGATGGTCAGCCTTGCCCCGATTCCACTCTCCACTTTTGGAAACAGAGAGCAAAGCAATATCGGACAGAATTATCTGCGTTCGCTGTTTGCAATCGGATTTCAGGGATTCCTGATTATGATCTGCGTAGGCATTTATGCGGTGCTGATTCAGTCTATCGCATTCAGTGACGACATCATCGGCTCTATCTGGGGTGTTATGGGCTACACCGTCCTTTTGTGCTTCACCCTGTTTAAGACCGGTTCGCTTGCAAAGGGTGTATTCAGTGCTCATTAAAGGAAGGAGGAAATTGTTTGGCAGCGTATATTCCCGTACCTCGTGACCTGACGAGGGTAAAAACAAAAGTGTTCTTTAATCTGACGAAACGGCAGTTACTTTGCTTTGGTGCGGCGGCGCTCATCGGAGTGCCGATTTTCTTTCTGGTCAAAGCAACCGGAAATGTGAGCCTTGCAGCACTGTCCATGATGATCGTCATGTTGCCGTTGTTCTTTCTGGCAATGTATGAAAAGGATGGTCAGCCGTTGGAGGTGGTTGTAGAACACTTTATTCAGACTAAATTCGTTCGTCCCAAGGTTCGCCCTTATCAGACGGACAACTATTATGACGCTTTGATGCGTCAGTACAAATTGGAAAAGGAGGTTGAACGAATTGTTTTTCAAAAAGAAGCCGCAGGCAAGAAACATCAAAATGCCTGCAAATCTGAATCGGAAACAGCAGCGAGAAATTAAAGCTGTTGTGGAACGGGCAAAGAAAGACAATGGTATTCCGCAGACTGCACAGCAGTCCATTCCCTTTCAGAGAATGTTCCCGGATGGCATCTGCCGTGTCACTGACAGCTATTACACCAAGACGATTCAGTTTCAGGACATCAACTATCAGCTGGCACAGCAGGAAGATAAGACTGCCATCTTCGATGAGTGGTGCAGTTTCCTGAATTTCTTTGACAGTTCCATTCACTTTGAGCTTTCCTTTATGAACCTGAGTACCGATGCTGAGAGTTTTGAAAAGAGTATCCGCATCCCGTTCAAGAAGGACAGCTTCAATCCTGTCCGTGCCGAGTATAGCCAGATGCTGAAAAAGCAGTTGGCGCAGGGCAACAATGGCTTGACCAAAACCAAGTACCTGACATTCGGCATTGAAGCCGAATCCATGAGGCAGGCAAAACCGAGACTCAACCATATCGAAAACGATCTGCTCAATAACTTTCGTCGTTTGGGTGTCATTGCCACCACTATGAACGGCAAAGAGAGGCTGCATCTGATGCACTCCATGTTCCACATGGGCGATAACGATAAGTTCTTCTTCGATTGGAAGTATCTTGTGGAGTCCGGGCTGTCCGTAAAGGACTTCATTGCTCCGACGGCATTTGCCTTTAAGACCAACCGCACCTTCCAGATGGGCAGCATCTTCGGTTCGATGTCCTATCTGGCAATTACGGCATCAGACCTGTCTGACCGTATGCTGGCGGATTTTCTGGATATGGAATCCACGCAGATCGTGACCATGCACATCCAGTCGGTTGACCAGACTGCGGCGATTAAGACCATCAAGAGAACCATCACTGAGCTTGACCGTTCCAAGATTGAGGAACAGAAAAAGGCTGTGCGTTCCGGCTATGACATGGACATTATCCCGTCTGATCTTGCTACCTATGGCAAAGATGCGAAGTCGCTTCTGAAAGAATTGCAGAGCCAGAACGAGCGAATGTTCATGGTGACATTTCTGGTGCTGAACACCGGGCGCACCGAGCAGGAACTGGAGAACAACGTGTTCCAGGCACAGAGCATCGCCCAGAAGCATAACTGCAATCTGCGTCGTTTGGATTTTCAGCAGGAATCCGGGCTGATGAGCAGCCTGCCTTTGGCACAAAACCTGATCGAGATTCGTCGTGGCCTGACTACCAGTTCCACGGCGATTTTTGTACCGTTCACGACGCAGGAGCTGTTCCAGAATGGTGGAGAAACGCTCTATTACGGGCTGAATGCCCTGTCGAACAACCTGATCATGGTAGACAGAAAGAAGCTCAAGAACCCCAACGGACTGATTCTGGGTACTCCCGGTTCCGGTAAATCCTTTTCCGCAAAGCGTGAAATCACCAATGCGTTCCTGGTTACGGATGACGATATTATCATTTGCGACCCCGAAGCGGAATATGCGGCTCTGGTTCACAAGTTCAATGGTCAGGTGGTAAAAATCAGCTCCTCCAGTACCAACTATATCAACCCTATGGACATCAACCTGAACTACTCTGAGGATGACAATCCCGTAGCCCTGAAAGCCGATTTTATCCTGTCCCTCTGTGAGTTGATTATGGGCAGTAAGGATGGCTTGCAGCCTATCGAAAAGACGGTTATCGACCGTTGTGTGCATCAGATCTATCAGAGATATTTCGACAATCCTGCTCCTGAGAATATGCCGATCCTTGAGGATTTGTATGATGCCCTTCTGAAGCAGGACGAAAAGGAAGCTCACCATGTAGCGACCGCCTTGGAAATCTATGTTAAGGGTTCTCTGAAACTGTTTAACAACAGAACCAATGTGGATATTCAGAATCGTCTGGTGTGCTTCGACATTAAGGAGCTGGGCAATCAGCTGAAGAAAATCGGTATGCTGATCGTTCAGGATCAGGTCTGGGGGCGTGTAACTGCCAACCGTTCTGCCGGTAAATCGACCAGATATTATATTGACGAGTTCCATCTGCTTCTGAAGGAAGAACAGACGGCAACCTATTCCGTAGAAATCTGGAAGCGATTCCGCAAATGGGGCGGCTTGCCGACCGGTATTACTCAGAATGTCAAAGATCTGCTTCGTTCCCCGGAGATTGCCAACATCCTCGAAAACTCTGATTTCATCTATATGCTGAATCAGGCAAGCGATGACCGAAGTATTCTGGCACAGCGGCTGAACATTTCGCCGCACCAGCTGTCCTATGTAACCAACTCCGGTGAGGGCGAAGGGCTTCTGTTCTATGGCAATGTGATTCTGCCATTCATTGACCGATTCCCGACCGATCTGGAACTGTATCGCATTATGACCACGAAGTTAAACGAGGTGGCACAGGAAAAGGAGGCGTAATGTATGGCGAAAAGACCTACACGACTCCGTTTTACCGAAGATGACCTTGTAGATTCTCATGTGAAGAAAGCTGCCGACCGTGCAGATAAGGCGGTTGATAAGGCTGAAAAAGCGGCAGACAAATTGGCTTCCAAAAAGGCAAAGCCGAAACTAAAGCTGGAAACAGATGCAGCCGGTTCCCGTAAAGCAAAGCTCCGTTTTGAAAAAGCGGAGTTTACGGAAATCGAGCGCCCATCTGTGGCAAAGCACATGGCAAGCCGTGGTGCCGCAGTCACTCTCACATCCAAAGCACATCGGGCGGTGTCAGAATATGAGGATGATAATATCGGCGTTCAGGCCGTGCAGGAAACGACCAAGGCTGTTGAATCCACTGCCTATACCGTCGATCATGCCGTTTACAGCCATAAGCTGAAGGCGTATGACAAGGCAGATAAGCTGGTTGAGAAGTCAGATAAAGCGAATGTAAATGCCCTGTATGAGAAGTTCAAAAAGGACAACCCCGATGCCGCTTCCAATCCCATTTCCCGATGGAAACAAAAACAGGCAATCAAAAAGGAGTATGCAGCGGCGAAGGCAGGCAAAGGGACAGCGAAAGAAACTGCCGCTAAAGCAACAAAGAAAGCAGCCCAAAGCACCAAAACGATTACAGAGAAAGCGATGGAGTTTTGCACCACACACTCTAAAACGATCCTGTTTGTTTTGATTGCCGGACTGCTTTTTATGATTCTCTCTGGGATGTTCTCGTCTTGTTCGGCTATGTTCCAAGGCGGCACACAGATCGTTCTGGGAACTTCTTTTACCGCAAAAGAGGAGGATATTATCGGTGCGGACAATGATTACAAGGCTTTGGAAGCTGCGCTCCGCAATGAAATCAATAATATCGAGCGTACTCATAGCGGATATGACGAGTACCGGTATGACCTTGATGAAATCAACCACAATCCTTATGAGCTTGCGGCATATCTGACGGTAAAATTCGAGGACTACACCAGAGATGAGGTGCAGGCTACCCTGCAATGGCTGTTTGAGCAACAATATGAGCTGACCCTCACAGAAGTAGTAGAGATTCGTACACGAACAACATCTTCTACTGATCCCGAAACGGGAGAGACAACAACAGAGGAAGAAGATTACGAATATTATATTCTGAATGTGAAGCTCAGAAACAAGGGATTGAACAGTGTGATTTCAAATTCCGGCTTGTCGGAAGATGATATGGAGCGATATAGAATTTTGCTTCAGACAAGGGGCAACAGACCGGATATTTTCGGAAATGACATTTACGCCACCCCTGGCGGTGAGTACACCGACTATGACATTCCGGGCGAAGCTCTGACGGACACACGATTTGCCAACATGATTCGGGAAGCAGAGAAATATCTGGGATACCCGTATGTGTGGGGCGGCAGTAGCCCGTCCACCTCCTTTGACTGCTCCGGGTTTGTTTCCTATGTAATCAATCACTGCGGCAACGGTTGGAGTGTTGGACGATTGACTGCGAATGGTTTGATGGGCGTATGCGATATTATCCCCAAAAGCTCTGCCAAGCCGGGAGATTTGATTTTCTTCCAAGGCACTTATGATACCTCCGGCGCATCACACGTTGGTATTTATGTCGGCAATGGTATGATGATCCACTGCGGAAACCCGATTTCTTACGCTTCTATCGAATCGAATTACTGGCAACAGCATTTTTACTGCTTCGGCAGAATCAGAAACTAAAGGAGGGATGGCGATTGAGTGCCAAGTTAGACAGAATAGGTGCAGACCTTGAAAAAGCCCGAAAGAAACGGGCTGAATGGGATGCCAGAGTAAAAGATCTGGAACGCAGATACCGTGAGGAGGAAAACTCCGAAATCCATGAGATGGTTCACGCTGCGAACCTGAATCCCGAACAGCTTTCCGAGCTACTCCGTATGTTTGCTGCGGATATAGCTCCGAAGCCTGATACGATCAATACTATGAATGAGGAGGAAACGCAGAATGCGATTTAAGAAAATTGGAGCCGCTTTGCTGGCGTGTGCAATGTGTTTTGGCGTGTTTTCTACGACGGCATTCGCCTATGTAGATGAAAGCGCAGCGACCGAAGAACCTGCGGTCGAAGAAAAAGTTCCCGAAAAAGAGCCGGAGGAACCGATGCTGCCGCTTACCCCGGACGGCAACCTGACTTTGGTTGATGATGCCGGTTCACCTACGAAAAGTGGAAAGCAGTTCATTACCGCTGTAACCAAAAACGGAAACTACTTCTATATCATCATTGACCGTGATGATAAGGGCGAGGAAACCGTGCATTTTCTGAATCAGGTGGATGAAGCCGACCTGCTCAAGCTGATGGACGAGGAGGAGGTTGCAGAGTTCACCAAGCCGGTTGAGGAAACAAAGCCAGAAGTGGTTGAAACGGTTCCCGAAATTACAGAACCTACTCCAGAGGAAAAGCCGAAATCCACGAATATGCTCCCGGCGATTCTTACTCTGATTGTGCTTGCCTGTGGCGGCGGATTCTTCGTATTTAAGAAAGTCCAGGAAAAGAAGAAGGCACAGGAAGCGGCAAAGCCTGACCCAGATGCTGATTATGTGGACGATGACGAGGACTATGGGTACGATCCGGAGTTTGAGGACGATGATGAAGATAGCTCCGTCGATGAAGATGATAATGAACCTGTGTAAACAGGATAGGCTTGATGCCTGGGGCAGCCTTCGGGTTGCCTTTACATAGTTTCCGCTTTCAAAAAATAAAAAAATTTGCGTTTTTGAAAGTGACATCTTGCATATACTATTAGCAGACAGTATAATAAGTACAGCGAAGCGGTTTCGAGAAATGAAAAAACTTCAATTTTTGAAAGCGGGTGACTATATGAAAACAATCACGAGAGCAAAATATCTCGATAGAATCATTGAACTGAATGGTACTCCTGACATCAAGATCATCACGGGCATTCGTCGATCTGGTAAGTCCAAATTGATGCAGGCGTATATTGCGTATCTGAAAAGCAATTTTGAAAACATCAATATTATCTTCATCGACTTCATGGATTTGGCGTATGAAGAAATCAAGGAATACCATGCCTTACACGCCTATGTGGAAGAACATTATCAGGAAGGAAAAACGAACTACCTGTTTGTAGACGAGGTTCAGATGTGTCCCAAGTTTGAGCTGGCAATCAATAGCCTGTACTCTAAGGGAAAATACGACATCTATGTAACAGGCTCTAATGCTTTCCTGTTGAGTGCAGATCTGGCAACTCTGTTTACCGGACGCTATATTGAAATTCATGTGTTTCCTTTCAGCTTCCAGGAATATTGCCAGTATTATGATGATATTAGTGACAAAGATAAGCTCTTTGATGAGTACGCTATCAAGGGCGGTTTAGCAGGTTCCTATGCTTATAGAACCGAAAAAGACAGAACAAACTATATCAAAGAGGTCTACGAAACGATTGTTACAAGGGATTTGGTACAGAAATATACTCTCCCGGACACTTTGGTTTTACAACGTCTGAGCGAGTTCCTTATGGATAATATCAGCAACCTGACTTCTCCGAATAAGGTCAGTCAGCTACTGACAGCAAATGAGACTCCAACCAATCATGTAACCGTCGGCAAGTACATTAAGTATTTGTGCAATGCTTTTGTATTTTATGATATTAAGAGATATGACATCCGAGGTAAGAAATACCTTGAAAGCTCTGAAAAGTTCTATTTGTGTGACAGCGGTATTCGATATGCAATACTGGGAAGCAGAAATATGGACTATGGCAGAGTATATGAAAACATCGTTTGCATCGAGCTTCTTCGCCGTGGATATGATGTCTATGTCGGCAAGCTCTATCAAAAGGAAATCGACTTTGTTGCTCAGAGAGGTAGCGAAAAGATTTATATTCAGGTCAGCGACAACATTTCCGGGCAGGAAACATTTGAGAGAGAATGCTCTCCTCTGCTTCAGATTCGAGATGCTTATCCGAAAATGATTATTGCCAGAACCAAACATCCCCAATATAGCTATGAAGGAATCGAAATTCACGATATAGCCGATTGGTTACTACAAGAATAAGCAGGGCGAAATATCTCCGTCATTCTCTTTTGAAATGATGGAGATATTTTTATTATGACGGAGATTGTAGAACAGAAAATTGTATCAGGTTGCAAAAATCCTTTCCGAACTTTTTACATAGCAGTCATGCACTACGGTGTGTGGCTGCTTATTTTTTTGCGAAAGGAGCAGATGCAAATGAAATTAGTTTTGGCTGAAAAGCCTTCGGTTGCACAGAGTATTGCCAAAGTGTTAGGTGCTGCCAAGCGTGAGGATGGCTACTTAGAGGGAAACGGATATGTGGTCAGCTGGTGTGTAGGGCATTTGGTGGAGCTGGCACAGCCGGAAGTCTATGATGCGAAGTACAGCAAATGGGCTTATGCAGACCTTCCTATCTTCCCGATGGACTGGCAGTATGAGGTTTCTGCCGGTACGAAAAAACAGTTTGGGATTCTGAAAAAGCTCATGGCCAGAGAAGATGTTGCGAGTCTTGTGTGTGCAACAGATGCCGGTCGTGAGGGCGAGCTGATCTTTCGGTTGGTGTACCACAAAGCCGGGTGCAGAAAGCCGTTTGAGCGGCTTTGGATTTCCTCGATGGAAGATGTAGCAATCAAGGAGGGCTTTGAAAATCTCAGGTCTGGAATTGAATATGATGCTTTGTATGAAGCTGCACTGTGTCGAGAGCGAGCTGACTGGATTGTTGGTATTAACGCTACTCGACTTTTTTCAACCCTTTATGGGCAGACCCTGAATGTTGGTCGTGTTATGACCCCTACCCTTGCTATGGCTGTTATGCGAGAAGCTGCCATTTCCGCATTCAAGCCTGAACCGTTCTACACAGTTCAGATTGGATTGGATGGTTTTACGGCTGCAAGCGAACGCTTCAAAACCAAGGCAGCAGCCGAAGCTGCCAAACAAAGCTGTTCGGTGGCAATCGTTCAGAAAGCTGAATGTAAGGAGAAAACAGAAAAGCCGCCTGCGCTCTATGACCTGACCAGTTTACAGAGAGAAGCCAACCGTGTGCTTGGCTACACGGCACAGCAGACCTTGGACTACACGCAGAATCTCTATGAAAAGAAACTGGTCACTTATCCCCGTACCGACAGCAGGTTTCTGACGGAAGATATGGCACATAGCCTGACCGACCTCGTAAAGCTGGCTTTCCACACATTCCCCGTGGAGGATGTGGATAACATACCAGTTCATGCAGAGCAGGTTGTGAATAACAAAAAGGTCACAGATCACCATGCCATCATTCCGACCAAAGAATTGCAGAAATGCAATCTGAGCGAACTTCCCAAGGGTGAACTTGCAATTTTGCAACTGATTTCCAATCGGCTGTGTGTTGCAGTGGGAGATCCACACCGATACGCAGAGACAGTCATTGAACTGGACTGCGGCGGCACAGCGTTCTCCGCAAAGGGCAAAACCATCGTGCAGAACGGATGGAAGGCTCTGATTCATAAGGCTTCTTCGACAAAAAACGACGAAAACGAACAGGCACTTCCTGCGGTATCCGTTGGGGACGAGCGGAAGGTGCTTGGTTCTGAAATCAAGGAAGGAAAAACTTCTCCTCCTAAACACTTTACCGAGGATACGCTGCTTTCTGCTATGGAAACAGCCGATGCAGATGAAATGCCAGAGGACGTCGAGCGAAAAGGTCTGGGAACTCCTGCGACCCGTGCCGGTATCATTGAGAAGCTGGTTCGCATCGGTTTTCTGGAGCGTAAGGGCGATAAGAAAACCAAACACCTGATTCCGACTCACAAGGGTACGGCTCTGGTAACAGTCATGCCAGAACAAATTCAGTCCCCATCCATGACGGCGGATTGGGAAGAAAAATTGTTGCTCATTGAAAAAGGCGAATATGCCAGTGAGGACTTTATGGACGAGATCAAAGATGTGATTGCCGGTCTGATTCAGAACTATGAAGTAATCCGTGATTCCGAGGTTCTGATGTCGAAAGGAGCCAATTCTATCGGCAAATGCCCTCTCTGCGGCAGTGCAGTAGAGGACAAATCCAAGGGATACTTCTGCTCTAACCGAGGGTGCAGCTTTGCCCTTTGGAAAAACAATCGTTACTTTGCGAGTATCGGCAAGAGCATGACTTCTGCCACGGCGCAGAAACTGCTCGGTTCCGGCAAGGTAAAGCTCAAGAATTGCAAGTCCGCAAGGACGGGCAACACCTTTGATGCCACCGTTTTTATGGAGGTATCGGAGGATGGCAGAACGAAGTTCAGCATGGAATTTGATAATGGAGGAAAAAGCAAATGACGAATGAGTATAACCCGGACGGTAAGGAAATCCGATTTATCGACAGCCATTATAAGGATTTGTTTCATATTCCCGATGGCAGCTGTGTGCAGATTCACTACCCAGATGAAACGGTTGTGAAGCCCTGCACCTTCATTGACGAGTACCATACGCAGATCGGATACAATGTGTTTCATATCTGCCAGTTTGCAGAGATTATGGAGCGCAACGGCGCAAGCTATATGCCGGAGCCTGAGATTATGGGCGATGAAGCTGCATGGAAGGTTGGAAGGGACAGAATCCTTGCAGTGCAGACCTGCGAAGATGGTTACGACTACACCCTGTTAGATGAAATCTACAATGAGATTGATGGCGGTCAGGTCGATAACCCTGAACTGTCCATAATCGAAGTCCGCCAGGATATTCTGGAATCCTTTGGACTGGAGCGCCGGGAGCTGCGGGCGATGTTCTATGAGGATGTCATGGAGCAGATGTTTGAAAACGGCAGACTAGCGGTAGATGCACCTGAAAAACGAGAATCCGTTATGGAAAAGCTGATGCAGACCGGAGAAAAGGCTGCACCGAGCAGCCTTTCTCATAAACCCAAAGAGCCTGAACGATAAGGAGGACACGGATATGAAAAACGAAAAATGGGATGATGTTCACGGAAATACCACCCCGGATGACAGAATGGTTGCTTTTCTGGAAAGCCCCACGGATTCCTATGCGATTCTTCAGCTGCGGGAAGATGTAGACGATAATATCCCGCTCATGTTTGCAAATTACAGCTACCTTCAAAAGAAAGAAATGGAGCCTGAGATTGACCGTTACGAGGTGGTCTATCACGGCTCCATTTCTGTGTACGAGGATGTGGATCGTCAGCTGGAAGATTTGTATGTGAAGTTCAATATTGACCACCCGAATGATTTCCGTGGTCACAGTATGTCGGTCAGCGACATCGTGGCCTTAAAGGTAGCCGGTGAGGTATCCTTTCACTATGTAGATTCTGTCGGGTTTCAGAAGCTGGAAAACTTTATGAAGTCCGAAAACTACCTGAAAAATGCAGAGATGGCAATGGAAGATGATTATGGGATGATTGACGGCATCATCAACAACGGAAAAGCGTCTGGATTAGAGGAACGTCCTTCGGTGTTGGAGCAGTTAAAGGAAAAGTCCGTGCCGGATGTTTCCCATAAACCTCCCAAGAGCCACCCGGAAAGGGAGATTGAATGATGGATTTCACACAAGATGAGCGGAACATGATGATGCTTTACAGCCCTGGCACAAGGTCAGGGCTGTGTGAAGCACTGACGCTGATGAAGGAACAGCTTTCGGAGGACGAGTCAGAGCTTTTTGCTTTGGCAGACTCGGTTCTCCGTAAAGTTTCAGCCATGGACGATGCCGCCTTTGAGAAGCTGAACCTTTATCCGGATTGATAGGATTGGAGGGATACAATGAACGCAAAAGAGCGATTTTATTCCGGGTTAGCAAAAGAAACGATTGGGAAAATCACCTCGAACACAGATAACTGGACTTCGTTTTTGAGAACGATGTCCCGCAACTATGAGTTCACCTATCCGGAACAGGTGATGATTTATGCTCAGCGCCCCAATGCGACCTTTTGCAAGCCCTATGAAGACTGGAACGCTGAAAATTACCGCAGATATGTAAAGCGTGGCTCTACCGGTATTGCCCTGTTTGTGATGAGCAGGGATAAACCGTATCTGCGCTATGTGTTTGATGTGGCGGATACCGGTGTTCGCCGTTCTTCCCCGGAACTGAAACCGTGGGAGGTGACGCCTGAAAACCGCTCCTATGTCATGGAAGCGATGGAGCGTACCTTCGGTGTTGCCGCTGACGGGGTACTGGAAGCACAGCTTGAAGATATTGCATCCGCACTGGCGGCTGAGTATTGGGACGATTACAAAAAGCAGCTCCTCGACATCGTTGCCAACAGCTTCCTTGAGGAGTATGATGAACTCAACATCGAAGTAGCTTTCAAAAATGCGGTGGCAAACAGCGTATCCTATACGATGTATTGCCGGTTCGTGGAAAGTCCTGACAACTACTTCGAGCATGAGGATTTCCAGAAGGTGTTTGATTTTAACACCAGACAGACGGTAAATGCCCTTGGTACTGCGGTGAATGCCATCAGCACAAGGATGTTTCAGGAAATCGAAAAAGCGATTGGAGAACATGAGCAGATTAAAGCTGCTGAAAGGAGTGCAGATTATGAGCGAGATGACTTACAGACAGGTCGGAGATTATCAGATTCCGAACCTTCAGTTGGAGAACGAGGGAGAGAAACCTCTGGGCAAGTACGGCAGGATGCGTCGAGCATTTTTGGAGCAGAACAATCCGATGCTCCTGAACGACATGATTCTGGCGGAGAGCCTGTTCCCGCACCTGTGGGAGATCGAGGAAACGGCGAAAGCCAGAGTGAAATTTCTGATGGAGCAGTACCTGAAGGACAGTCCCGCACCGGACAAGGAAACGCAGCAGATGGCGTGGGTGCAGCACATGAACAGCCTGAAAGCACAGGCGGAGGAAGTCGTGATGACGGAGCTTATCAACAGCTGAGTTTGAACCTTTTCCTCTCCGAAAATGAACAAATCAGTTTTATTGACCGAGCAGAGAGCTTTACGCCCTCTGCTTTTTCTTTTGCCCAGGAAGAAATCGACCATTTCCTTTTGCTTGGCAGCAATACCGATGAAGCCCGAAAAGTCGTAGCACTGGAATATATGAAGCAGAAGCCGCTGGAAGAAATCGTTCAGACCTTAAAGCAGGTCTATCACGGTGGCTATGGTCTGAAAGAAGATAGCGGGAATATCTGTGCGTGGTATGCCGAGGACGGTATCCACCTTGCCAAAGGTTCCTCTGCCATTGACAGCCCCAGAGCGCAGATCGTTTCTTGGGAAACGGTTGCCGAGCGCATTGGAGAACTGCTTGAAAATGGTCGGTTCGCAACCAATGTGGAACTGGTAGAAGCTCCCGGATATGAGCGTCAGAAGCTGGCTGAATCCCTGTGGCATCTTTATCACGATTTAAGTGAAGAAGCCCGTGCCGGCAGCTATCTGGCAATTCTCCATCAGGAACCGTTTCGTGGGTTTCCTGATGAAACCGCAGACTTGGCTGAAAAGTTGGGTGACCCTCGTTTCCACGCAACCTTGGTACAGCAGTATTCGGAATTTAGAAAAGCCCTTGCGGAAAATCCTGATCTGCTTCGTTTTCACTATCACAAGCTGAATCTCATTCAGAAACAGCTGTATGAGCTGAATCTACCTTTGCGTGAGTATCAGACCGATATGATGCAGATGCCCCTTGTCCGCCAGTTCATTACGGATGATGAAATCAACGCAGACTTGACCCGTGGAAGTGGCTTTTCCGGTGGCAAAGCCCGTATTTATAACTACTGGCAGGAGAATCATTCTGCCAAAGAAAAGATGGATTTCTTGAAGCATGAATACGGAACCGGTGGTCATTCCCATGCCTGCTCCGGCGCAACGCACAGCGGTCAGGATCACGATGCCAAGGGTGTTGCTTACACCAAGAGCGGCTGCGATAAATTGCAGATGTCCTGGGCGCAGGTGGTGCAGAGAATCGACGGTCTGATGCGAAAGGGACGCTACCTCAGCCCGGAGGAAGAAGCGGAACGACAGGCTATCGAAGAAGCTAAAACTGATCCGTTGGAAGATGTTTATGACCGTTTCGCAGTGATTGATACCGAGGATGGCGAGTATGCGATCTGGGATAATCAGACCGATGACTACTATGTAGACCCGGAAGGCGTTACAGAATACTTCACGGACGAATGGCTTGCCAATGACTATTTGGAGGAAGTTCGTCAGTCCGTAGCTGCGATGGAGTCGGTTCAGCCAGAAGCGCCTGTGGCAGAGCCTGCCGAAGTTGTGGAAGCATCTGCTTCCGAGGAACCGAAATGGAATTATCAGGTCGGTGACACGGTATATCTGGACGATACAGCTTTCCGTGTGGAGCAGATCACGGACAGAGAAGTTCAGCTGCGTGACCCTACGCTTGCTTATCCCATCTTCCGTGCCGAGAATCGTGAGAATTTCGAGCGTATGCTCTCTCAGGACGAAAGAAACCATGCGGTAAGGGTTGATGCCCAAGCCGAAGAAAAGCCCGTTACAGAGGATTTTCTGGGCAAAACCGAACCGAGGGACTACACCCCTGAGTATCAGCTGTTAGACCGTCTGCGTATGGACTGCGAATACTTCCTTGGTGCAGGACAGCACAGCGAAAAGCATCTGTGGGCAGGCAACCGCCATGCACAGATTGCCAAGATGCGTGAGCTGTATGAAATGATTCCCGACAAACCAGAATGGCTGACACCTGAGATGATTAACAGCTACGAGGAGCGCATGGCTCCCCGCTATCTGGTTGCCGCCTACCATCACTTTGAAAACGGCTTCGATGATAAACTGGACTACTACACTCTGGAAGAAGCGGAAAAAGCTGCCCAGGGCTATGTGGACGGAACCATGGAGGATGACGGATTCAAGTACGATGGTGCTGCCGTTTACGATCAGCAGGAGCATAAGTGCATCCGTATCTATGGGGACTACCCTGACGAAAAGGCACACGCACAGGTCAGAGCCAGTGCGGAACCCGAACAGCAGGAACCGGAACACTTCATCGACCATTTTTATGTTGCCGAGGACATTCAGAAGCGGGGTGCGCTGGACATCAAGGAATACAGTTCCTTTGATGATGCCCTGCGAGCCTACTATGCACTTCCTGACACGCAGAGAAAAGCCTTGGGTGCAATGAATACCAGAGATCTGCCGGGTAGTCTGGACTTCGTACAGTGCGTAGATGGAAAGGACACCATCATTCAGGATTATGCCCAGGTGGACGGATGGCAGAATGCCGAAGTCATGGACATTATCGCTCAGCTTGAGCAGTCCATCACCACCAGAGAAATCCCACCTGTTCCTGCGGTGAACTTCCACATCACGGATGACAACATCGGTGAAGGTGGACCGAAGCAGAAATTCGCAAGAAACATCGCAGCCATTGAAACTCTGTTCAAACTGGAAAGCGAGAACAGGAACGCCACTTCCGAAGAACAGGAGATTTTGTCGAATTATGTCGGTTGGGGCGGTCTGGCAGATGCCTTTGACCCGGACAAGGGAAATTGGGCGCAGGAGTATCAGACACTGAAAAACCTGCTTTCCGAAGATGAATATGCTGCGGCAAGAGCTTCCACCCTGAACGCACATTACACCAGTCCTACGGTCATTCGCTCCATCTACGATGCGGTCGGACAGATGGGCTTTGAAACAGGAAATATTCTGGAGCCTGCTATGGGTATTGGCAACTTCTTTGGTATGCTCCCTCCTGAAATGCAGAGCAGCCGTTTGTATGGTGTGGAACTGGATTCCATCACCGGCAGAATTGCTCAGAAGCTCTATCCCAACGCAGAAATCAAAGTAGCCGGTTTTGAAACGACAGACCGCCGAGACTGTTACGATCTGGCTGTGGGTAATGTCCCTTTCGGCAACTACAAAGTGTCCGATAAGCCTTATGACAAGCTGGGATTCTCCATTCACAACTATTTCTTTGCCAAGGCTTTGGATCAGGTTCGTCCCGGTGGTGTGGTCGCTTTTGTGACAAGCCGTTACACCATGGATTCCAAGAACTCTGACGCAAGACGATATATGGCACAGCGGGCAGAACTGCTTGGTGCAATCCGTCTGCCAAACGATGCCTTTAAGAAAAACGCAGGTACGGAAGTCGTGTCCGACATCCTGTTTCTGCAAAAGCGTGACCATCCGATTGACATCGTTCCGGAATGGGTAAACCTTGACCGTACCGAAGAAGGACACACCATGAACAGCTACTTTGTCGCTCATCCTGAAATGGTTCTGGGCGATACGGTAGAAGAAAGTACCGCCTACGGTATGGATATTACGGTGCGTCCGATTGAGGGCATGGAACTGTCCGAACTTCTGAAAAAAGCGGTTTCCCATATCCAAGGAACCTATCAGGCGGTAGAACTTCCCGAAGCTGACAAGGGCAAGAAAATCGAAACCATTCCTGCAACCCCGGATGTAAAGAATTTCTCTTATACTGTGGTGGATGGTGATGTGTACTTCCGTGAAAACTCCTTGATGCGCCGTGTAGACCTGAACGAGAAAGCAAAAGACCGTGTGATGGGCATGGTGGAACTCCGTGGTATCGTCAATCAGCTGATTGAATATCAGCTTGAGGATTACCCGGATGAAATGATTACTCAGAAACAGGCAGAACTGAATGATGCCTACGATGCGTTTGCCGCAAAGAACGGGCTTATCAATAATCGAGCCAACGGTCAGGCGTTTGCTGACGATTCCTCCTACTATCTCCTGTGTTCTTTGGAAAATGTGGATGAGGACGGCAATCTGAAAAGCAAGGCGGATATGTTCACCAAGCGAACCATCAAGCCGGAACGCAGAGTGACGAGCGTGGATACGCCGTCCGAAGCTCTGGCAATCTCCATCGGTGAGCGTGGTAAGGTGGATCTGCCGTTTATGGCACAGCTGCTTGGAACACCCGGAGAATACGATGCGATTCAGGCAGAGCTTCGAGGGGTGATTTTCAAAGACCCGATGGCTCCCGATGCTGTGGAGGTTGGATGGCAGACTGCCGATGAGTACCTTTCCGGTGATGTAAGAAGCAAGCTGCGTGTCGCACAGATGGCGGCGGACAGGGATTCTTCCTTCCGCATCAATGTGGAAGCCTTGCAGAAAGCACAACCGAAGGACTTGGATGCGTCTGAGATTGATGTGCGTTTGGGAGCAACATGGATTGATGCCGATTATATTCAGCAGTTCATGGAGGAAACCTTTGAAACGCCGTATTACCTGCGCCGTTCCATTGAGGTCAAGTTCTCTGAGCTGACCGCAGAGTGGCGCATCAACGGTAAGAGTTCTCCAAACTACAACGATGTGGCAGCGTATGTCACCTACGGTACAGAGCGAGCCAACGCATATCGGATTCTGGAGGAAACGCTGAATCTGAAGGATATTCGTATCTATGATACGATTGAGGATGCGGATGGCAAGCAGAAGCGTGTTCTCAACAAAAAAGAAACTACCCTGGCACAGCAGAAACAGCAGGCAATCAAGGATGCGTTCCGAGATTGGATTTGGAGAGATCCACACAGACGAGAAACCCTTTCCACCAAGTACAACGAACTTTTCAACTCCACCAGACCTCGTGAGTATGATGGCTCTCATATCCGTTTCGGCGGCATGAACCCGGATATTACCCTCCGTGAGCATCAGAGAAATGCTATCGCTCATGTGCTTTATGGTGGAAATACGCTGCTTGCACACGAAGTTGGTGCGGGCAAGACCTTCGAGATGGCAGCATCGGCTATGGAGAGTAAGCGGCTTGGACTGAGCCAGAAATCCCTGTTCGTTGTGCCGAATCACCTGACCTTACAGTGGGCAAATGAGTTCCTGCACCTCTATCCGAGCGCTAAGCTCCTTGTTGCCACCAAGAAGGATTTTGAAACAGCAAACCGCAAGAAGTTTTGTGCGAGAATCGCAACGGGTGACTATGATGCGGTTATCATCGGTCACAGCCAGTTTGAAAAAATCCCGCTTTCTGCCGAACGACAGGAACGACAGCTGCGGGAGCAGATTGATGAGATCGAGGGTGCGATTGCAGAGCTGAAATGGCAGCGTGGTGAAAACTTCACCATCAAGCAAATGGAAAAAACACGAAAATCACTGGAAGCCAGACTGGACAAGCTCCTCGCCGCCGACAAGAAGGATGATGTCATTACCTTTGAACAGTTGGGTGTAGACCGGCTGTTTGTGGACGAAAGCCATGCGTTCAAGAATTTGTTCCTCTACACAAAAATGCGAAATGTGGCAGGTCTGTCCACCTCCGAAGCCCAGAAATCTTCGGATATGTTTATGAAGTGCCGCTATATGGATGAGCTGACCGGCGGGCGTGGCGTGATCTTCGCAACCGGTACTCCCGTAAGCAACTCGATGACCGAGCTTTATACGGTCATGCGCTATCTCCAGTACAGTACACTCCAGCAAAAGAACCTGACCCATTTTGATTCCTGGGCATCGACCTTCGGAGAAACGACGACTGCGATTGAGCTTGCACCGGAGGGAACCGGCTATCGTGCCAGAACCCGATTCGCAAAGTTCTTCAATCTGCCTGAGCTGATGAATATGTTCAAGGAGGTTGCCGACATCAAGACCTCTGACCAGTTGCATCTCCCTGTTCCCGAAGCAAAGTTTGAAACGGTTGTGGTTCAGCCCTCTGAGTATCAGAAGGATATGGTGGCTTCCCTTTCAGAAAGAGCGGCTGATGTTCATGCCGGTATCGTTGACCCGTCCGTAGATAATATGCTCAAGATTACCAGCGACGGACGAAAATTGGGACTGGATCAGCGACTGATGAACCCTCTGTTACCCGATGACCCTGACAGCAAGCTCAATGCCTGCGTAGGAAATATCCTGCGTATCTGGCAGGATGGTCAGGCTGACAAATTGACCCAGTTGGTGTTCTGCGACCTCAGCACACCGAAAAATGACGGAACCTTTAATGTCTATGATGATGTCAAAACCAAGCTGATTGCTAACGGTGTGCCTGCGGAAGAAGTTGCCTTTATCCATGATGCAGATACCGAAGCGAAGAAAAAAGACCTCTTTGCCAAGGTTCGTACCGGGCAGGTGCGAGTGCTGCTTGGCAGTACGCAAAAGATGGGCGCAGGAACCAACGTCCAGGACAAATTGGTGGCAGTTCACCACTTGGATGTAGGCTGGCGTCCGTCTGATATGACCCAGAGAAACGGTCGTATCATCCGTCAGGGCAACCGGAACAAAGAGGTTCAGGTGTACCAGTATGTGACCGAGGGAACCTTCGATGCCTACCTGTATCAGACCTTGGAAAACAAGCAGAAGTTTATTTCTCAGATTATGACCTCCAAATCGCCGGTTCGATCCTGTGACGATGTGGACGAGCAGGCGCTGTCCTATGCGGAGATCAAGGCGCTGTGTGCCGGTAATCCGCTTATCAAGGAAAAGATGGACTTGGACATTGATGTAGCAAGGCTGAAGGTGCTGAAAGCCGACCACCAGAGCCAGCAGTACCGCATGGAAGATAAGCTCCTGAAATACTTCCCGGCTGAGATTGAAAAGCAGACAGGCTATATTCATGGCTTTGAAGCTGATATTAAAACCGTGGAAGCACACCCGCAGATTGCCGAGGGCTTTTGCGGCATGGAAATCATGGGAAAAGCCTACACCGAAAAGGCAGATGCCGGTGAAATCCTCCTTGCGGCTTGCAAGGAAACGAAAAGCGCCGATCTGGTTCCGCTTGGCAGTTACCGTGGCTTTCAGATGGAGCTTTCGTTTGACAGTTTCCGGAACGAGTTCGATGTGACTTTGAAGGGCGCTGTGAGCCACAGAGTAGCCCTTGGCACGGATGCACGAGGAAATATCACCCGACTGGACAATGCCCTTGCAGGCATCCCTGAGCGCTTAGAACGAGCCAATGAACAGCTGAATAACCTCTACAATCAGCAGGAAGCAGCCAAGGCGGAGGTTGGAAAACCGTTTCCGCAGGAAGCAGAACTGACAGCAAAAAGTCAGCGACTGGCAGAACTGGATGCAGCTCTGAATATGGAGGACTCTACGGAAAACCGTGACGAAAGGAGCGAGCCGGAGCGTCCTTCTGTGTTGGCTGATCTGAAATCCAAAGCGGAGCATATTCCGCCTGCAAAATACTCTGAAACCCGTGAGGAGGTGTTGTAATGGCAAAGCGAGACCAGGATGTTCATTTCCTTGCATCCAAGGAGGAGGTCGAGCGAATCCATGAGAAGATGGATGAGCTTGGCATCCGCAGCATGGGAGCCTATCTGCGGAAGATGGCTCTGGATGGGTACTGCATCAGACTGGATTTGCAGGATGTGAAAGCCCTGGTTTCGCTCCTGCGAATCTGCTCCAACAACCTGAACCAATACGCCAAACGAGCGAACGAAACAGGCAGTATCTATCATGCTGACATCGAGGATTTGCAAAAACGGCTGGAGGAAATCTGGACGGACATGAGAGAAGTTCTTGTTCGCCTGTCCTCAATCCAGTAATCCGACAACTTGTCGGGAAGTCGCAGCTGCGGTTGCGGCTTTTACATAAGGGTTGACATCGTTGTGTTATTGCAGATACTCTTGTACAATGTAGTTAAGAAGAAAGGGGTTGAGCCTATGAAGCTGGTATTGAAGATATTGGCACTGCCGGTGATGTTCGTTGTAAAAGCGATTTGCGTTCTTGGAAATCTGCTTACAAATGTTGTGTCCTATGTGATTGGCATACTGCTTTTGGTGATTGGCGGCTCTGCGATTTACTGCATTGTAAAGGCTCTGTGGCAGTCACTGCTTATCCTTGTGGTTCTTGGAATTGCGACAATAGCAGCGGTTTTCCTGCTCGTCTGGGCTGTTATGAAAGCCGAGAATATAGTAGAAAGTTTGGGAGCATTTATCAGGTCGTGAGAAATTATTAGAGGAAAGTCACCTTCGGGTGGCTTTTTCTTTTTGGGAAGGAAGTGATGGGAATGGCAGCAACAAGATTGATTGCGCTCCATGTGAATAAGGGAAAGACGGTCGCTCAATGTTTGGCAGACAGAACCGACTACTCACAAAACGCCGCAAAAACCAATGATGGCGAATTTATCAGTTCTTATGAGTGTGATCCAAAGACAGCAGACGAGGAATTTCTGCTTTCTAAACGACAGTATCAACATATTACCGGCAGACAGCAGAAGAATAATATCATCGCATACCAGATACGCCAGTCTTTTAAGCCGGGAGAAATCACTCCGGAAGAAGCGAACCAGGTCGGCTATGAAACAGCGATGCGATGGACAAAGGGAAAACACGCTTTCATCGTTGCGACCCATATCGACAAATCCCATATTCACAACCATATCATTTATAATTCGACCTCGCTGGATGCCACACGGAAATTCAAAAACTTCTTTCTTTCCGGTCTGGCGGTGCAAAGACTCAGCGACATGGTTTGCCTGGAACACGGTCTGTCCATTATTACACCGAAGCCATATCGGGAGCGTCAGAAAAGAACCGTTTATCCCAAGAAGCGTACCCATCGTGACGAATTATGTGATGCGATTGATGCGGTGCTGAAGCAAAAATCAAAGAGCTTTGATGACTTCATTCAGGCTCTGGCTGACATGGGATTTGAGTTCAAGGACGGAAAGCAGCCTGCATTCAAAGGCAAGAATCAGAAGTGTTTCATTCGGCTGCGTTCCCTGAGCGAAGGATATAGCAAAGAGGAAATTCAAGCGGTTATCTCCGGCAAGAACCTGCACAAATCAAAAGGCGGCTCTGCCAATGTTCCTGCCCCGAAGCAGTTCCAGATGCTGATTGATATTCAGGCAAAGATGGCCGAGGGTAAGACGGTCGGTTATGAAAAGTGGGCGAAGAAGTTCAACCGGAAAGAAGCTGCCCGAACGGTGATTTTGCTGAAGGAAAAAGGCTTGGGCAACTACGACGATCTGACTGCTCATATTGAAAATCTGTCTGCCCGGTTCGATGCGCTTTCTGATTCTATCAAGGCCGCAGAGAAGCGAATGGTTGAGGTTCAGGCGTTGCAGCAGCACATCAAAAATTATCGCAACACAAGGCAAATCTATATCGAGTACCGCAAGTCTGGATATAGCAAGAAATTCTTTGAAGAACACCGTCAGGAAATCACAATTCATAAAGCGGCGAAGCAAGCCTTCAACGAATTGCAGATTACAAAGCTCCCGTCTATGCAATCGTTGTATGAGGAATTTCATCAGCTGGCAGTCCAGAAAAAGCAAGACTACGCTGAGTACCGTCAAATCAGAAAAGAGAAGGAAGAATTGCTGATTGCCAAACGGACGGTTGAAACAATTCTGAATATTGACAGACAGAAAGAGCAGGAAAAAGAACAAGAGAAAGAGGAAAAGAAGAACTTCCGTTAAAGCAAATAGCCACGGTCTGCACTCCCTCAAAGGGTGCGGATCGTGGCCACTTTTTTGCTTTTCGACTTCGGTGCTTTCAACCATGGGCAAATTTTTATTATACTGTTCTTTTGAAAACGATTGAAAATCGTGCAGCCATCATCGGCAGATGATGTTCAAAGGGGATTGGGGATGTTGCCCCAACAAGCAAATTGCCGAAGATTGCACCGAAGGGAAAATCGAGAAAATGGGTGAACCTGTACAGGTTTACACTGCTTGCCAATTTGTTTTGATTACCTATTAGTTGACGGTGCTCCAATCTATATCAGAATATCTGCTCTTTGCAAGAATCAGATTTCCTTCATCATCATAAACATCTAAATTACTTGCTATGATAGTTTTGGTCTTATCAGCCAGTGGCCAAGAATAACCATCATCAATCCACTCACCGGTTTCAGAGAGAATGTATCCTGTCCAGTTGTCAGCACCATCATCATCATTGAGGGTCAGTTCATAGTCTTCCAGAACAGCATGTAACATCTCAGGAACATGAGTGCTATCTACAGATGTAGCTTCGATTCGTTCGTTCTGGTGTCCGTTTCTGTAGATCACCCAATACTTCCCGCCAAAAGGAGTTTCTTCATTATAGCAATCAATAGATGTTTCAAGTTGTACTGGCTCCAAACCATCAAGCGAGATGCTCATCATAGGTCTGACCCATGCTTCACTATCACTCCAATAGCTATCAATGTTTCCACCTTCGTCCAAAGTGTATTCGAATGCAATCCCATGACCACGATCTCTAAGCCAACCTCTCTTGCCGGTCACAGAATCAGTATACAGACTATAGGCAAATACATCTTCGATGGTAGGAATATAAACTCGGTCGGTGGTGTTTACCACAATTTCCTCTTCGCCCCAGCCATCATAATTTTCTGTTTCATATTCGTCTGTAGACAGATCAGTCTCGCAGATTCGTTCTAACTCTGTATTGGTGAAAGAGGTTAAAAACTCACCATTTAGCCATTCTCGCAACGAAGAACTACTCCAAAAATGATAGATCCACCTATCATTATAATCATCGTGATAGCGATTAGCATCAAGCTGCATATTGGCTATGTAGCTTTCAGTTATCAAAAGAGCTTTATCGTCAGTCTTTTCCAAAACAATCCATCTTAAATCTTCACCCTCGAATTTTCCGAAGGTAACTTTGTCATTTATTTGGGCTTGGTTTATGCTTTCAATTTCACAAATACTGTAGTAACGCTCGCTGTCAGAATAATCCGCAAGATCATGGAATTCCACCATAGCAGTAGTAATATCGCCGTTCTCAAATAGCGTTACGGCATTTTCGTATTTTAATTGGGTCAATGCTTCATTGCACTTTTGAAGTTCTTGTTCACTTGTCTTATAGTTACCAAGGCTTTCAAAAATTTCCCGTGCTTCATCATACTTTTCTTCTTGCATTAGAGATAGAGCAGTGTTGTATTGTTGATTCGGATGGATGACAGTTGCATAGAAGATGCCTAAGCCGATGATACAGAGAACAACTAAGATAGCAATGGTTGTACGTTTCTTTTTGTTTTGGTTCTGGGTAATTTGACGTTCGACATCTATACGGATTTTTTCATCACGTGATTTTTCTTTTCCTACTGAATTCCAGTAGGATGAAGTAGAGCTATTTTTTTCGGATGCGCTTTTTATGGCTTGTCCGCAGTTGGGACAATAATCCTGTGTGTTAGTCACTTCATTGTTGCAATATGGACACTTCATTTGTTTCCTCCCCGTTCTATTTATAATCTTCAGGATTTCCTTTAATACACGGTAAATGTTCCTTCATATTTGGGACTGCTACCGACATAAGCGGAGTATTTATAGAGTCCCTTTTTCCAGTTTCCGGGCTTAGAAAAGCCGATGCCCTCCCAGAACGCAATCGTATTATCATTAAGTTTATGAAAGAAGCACTTATCTCGAAATATGGTTTCATCTTCCATATAAGTCACTTTGATAAAAACTTGAACATTCATATCTTCGCCCGGTGTGTTAATCAGAAACTTAAAATAGATATATTCCAGTGTACTACCGTCAAAGGTTGCCTTATAGGTGTCACGATCTTTCTCAAGCGCTCCAGAAGATTTCGATGCAAACAACTTCATATCATTGACCTTTGGACCAATCTTATTCATCTTACCGTTGTACATACGGAACTCTTGACTGAATGTTGTTTTGCCGTCGATTTCAATAACCCATTTATAGATATTATTGCTGTAGCAGCTAAAATTGGTATTACCCCAACCCTGTGTTTTGAACCACCGGGTATTGGAATCTATATCATATTCATTAGAGAATACTTTAGAAAATGTATCGCCGTCCAAGAAAACTTGAGACCGCACCTTAATATGCTTTCTTCCGTGGAACGGCTTAATGTAAACCTTGGCAGCAAGATAGTCGATTTCGCCGGCAGCAAAATATAATCCGCTGTAGCCGTTACATTCAAAAGTGATATAATCTACGACAACTTCTTCATCAACTCTTTCAGGTTTAGTAGAAGTTGAATTTGTTTGAGAAGCAGAAGCTTTTACCGGTGTCTTTGTTTTTTCAATGTGTGTTTTTTCCTTTGTAAAGACGTTTGTATAACCTTCTTCTACCATTCGGCGCAGATTCACCAGTGCATCTGTATTATTGTTGCTTTCCGATAAAAGAAGATCATAATACAGTCCTTTTAGTATACAATCATCTTCATTGAGTTTTGCCTTGAGCTCAGCAAGTACAGCCTTCTTTTCAGGGGCAGTGCCTAATCCGAAATAACGCATAGTCAATAAATAAGGCTGGACTTCATCCAGATGGTCCATATTGCAGAAACGCATATAGAGTTCCTCATAATCATCGGCGGAAAGGCCAGATTTTGAGTATTGTGTTGTTAATTCTTCAAACAAATATTGGTCAAATATATCCACTATTTTCTCCTTCCTTTCAGATACTATCTCGATAATGTAAAATTCGTAGGCTGATTATTTCGGATTGATTGCTAGCAAACGATAAGTCTAAAAGGGTATCGGAAATAACGTCTTCATATTTATGCTTTATTTCATTGTTAAAGACAGTATCAGTTAAAAAAGCCTTATACAATTCTTTCATAAGAAATGCGAGGATACTGTATGAACTGCCATCCATTCGACAGCAGGCAAGTCTATATGATAAAATCGAAAAATTTTGGAGTATTAGTTCCGGCGTCATATTTGTAAAATCTTCGGCATAATCAATGGAACATTTCAATTCAGAAACTTCAAAATCAGTGATTTCTTTTATTACTTGTCGTAAGTTCTTTACATCATTATTCTCAACTAGACTTTCTATGATTATCGAGTAAAAGAAATATAGTCTTTGTGATAAGATTTCTTTATATGGAGTTATCGTTCCATCGTTTGACTCCATGCTTAACAGTATAGAGTCAAGTATTTTATCTGTTAAAGTTTGCATCTTCTTCACATCCTTATTAGCTATTTTTCCCAAGGAACACGTTCTCGTTCACGTTCTTCATCAGCACTTCCAGAAGTCCCGGTAGAAGTGTTTCTTTTTTGCTTTGCTAGGATTTCCGTTATGTGTTGACGTTGTTCTTCATCTGTAAATCCAGGCTTATTTCTCAAAACAATATAATCAAGGGAAGATTGTTTTTTATGAGTCTGCTGTTTTTCTGTGTTTGTGGAAACCGTAGTCTGCATATCAGATAACGAACTATTGTAACGAGTATTTCTTTCTTCTTGATGCGAAGATGCATTTGCTGTGACTCTATCAAGGATAGCATTTAACTCAGCTTTTACACGCTTTACTTCATTTGCTTTTTTAGCAGATGAATATATATGAAGTTCGTCCATTTTTCTACAGAACACTAAAGTTTGTTCCTCACCAATAATGCTGTGTAAAGGAGTCACATTGTGTTTTGAGTATATAGTGAGAAGTTTATCTTTTCCGCATATCTGAGCTAAACGGCTTACAATCTCAACCTGATCAGGATACGAAACATGATTCCACAGCTCGTTCATGGTTTTCATATTTTCGCTAGCCAACCATTCTGTTATTCCTTCGTTGAAACCTGTATTTCTGCTGACACGGACTTTTTTAGAAGAGCCATTATTATTGCTTATTCGCACAACGGTATCATTGTCATCATCGACCACGCCGTTCACACTGTTTGTGTAGGATAAGAAATGAAGTATTTCGTGACAGCTGGTAGCAATAAGTATGGCGACGGGTGTATCAGCTTTTTTGCGAATTACCACTTTTCCTGCGATATGGAAACCAGATGCTGTCGAATCAGCAGTTGGATACTTATATTCGATTTCCTCCTTGGTTAAGAATTCAATCCTATCGGCAGCTTCTGTAAATGCTTGTTTTGAGAAAAAGCTGCCATATTGTGAGATTAGAGTATCAAGTGCAAGATTCTTAACCTCCGTTAATTCCTTTTCAGTAAGTTCGCCTACTGTCTTACCTGCAAGTGTTGTATAGCGCAAGTTGTTATCTGGAAATTTACCAGACAGTATTTGGTTAACTGGATGTATTCCAGAAGAAGTCTGTTCCACATTTGATTTGTTGATGACTTTGTTTATAAAGGCATTTATTTTATTACGCAGCCCACTTACCGTAGGTTCCAAATCGGAAAAATCTTTTTGATATTGAAAGACAATATGATTCCCAACGGATTTAGAACTTATATTATTTATTTCTTGTCTTAAACGTTGCCAGACAGGATCACGAGAGTAAGTAATATAGTCATCCCAGCCATAATTGTGTTCATACATATACTGCTGAAGCCTTTCTTGTGGCGACTTTTTATTATGCTGAACGCTTTGCTGATATGTAGCCTTATGCAATTTCTGCCATGTGGGATCTTTAGAATAAGTGCCATAATCCCATTTGCCGTAATTATGCTCTTGCATATAAGAATTCAATGCCTGTTGTGCCGGTGTCATTATTGTAGCTGCGTATTCACTCGTGTCATTCCCATAAGGTTTATACCCCCATGATTGCCCCTCGCCAAAATAATGACCGTCTTCGGTATAGTTGTCAGGGTTAAGCCAATCTGCAAAAGAATGTTGACGATTACCCAGAGTAGAAGACGATGCTCCCAGTGCTGAAGAATCAGTGCGAGTAAACTGACTTTCCATATTTTGAGATGCTTGGTTGCTTCTGTACCCATCGGCACTTTGGAAAGTGACTTGTGGTGCAGTAACATCTCCAAATGAACTTAAAGCATATTCGTTTGCACCTTGTTCTGTAGAAAAACTTTGCGGTGCTCTAGTGTTAATGGAACCTTGTCCTGAGTGGTAATTAGGCATTGTAGCCGGTGTAGACACCTGATCCTGGTTAGTGCTAAACTGGCTTGCTGATAAAGGTAATGCTTCGCCAGAATATCCTCCGGTGAATGCTGACAGCGGGCCTGTTCCTGAACCGTTATCTCCAAGGCTGGTTCCGACTTCCCCCGAAGCTGCATTACCTGAGCCAGAAGGACCACCAAGGCTTCCGCCGGAAGCTCCGTCAACGGAACCTCCGAGGATGCCTGCAGCTTGGGTTAAAGAAGAAAGACTCGTTTGCAACGAATTTTGTAGTGTGCCACCTACACCAGCGTAAGCCCCGTACATTCCACCGGCCAAACTGATGTTGTTAGAAGTTTTTCTCGCACGTTCTTGGATTTCAAACAAGGTCTGCGCCTTTTCTTCCTCAACCATTTCTAGTTCATTTTGCTTGTTTTCCAACTCATTGCCCGTAGAGTCTAAATCATTCTCGACTCCTGACAATTCGTTTTCAGTGGAACTTTTCTGTGCTTCCAAAGAAGCGATAAGACCATAGTCGGGATCACCATCTTCGTCGGTATCTTCGTAAGCAGCAGCAATAGCAGCTTCTAAATATGAAATTGTGCTATTTAATGAACTTCTTCTGCCAGATAATTCAGACATACGTCCTTTTAGATTTTCGATCTGGCTTTTGGTAGATAATTCATGGCTACGAATACCTTCGGCTATTCCAACGAAGTCTCTTGATCTAACAGCCATAGTAACCCCTTTCTACGTGATTGATGTGCCGTTTAGTTAGACATATCACATATCTTTTTCATGGTTACTGATAGTTTGCTCCACTCAGCTTTCTTTGCGTCAGACACACGATCATCTTGTGACAATCGTTTCAGCATTTTAGAACAAATTCGCCAGTTACCATTGGAAGTAAATCTGATTGTTTCCTTCGCTTGCTCTCCCAGAGAAGAAACTGCATTTAGGAACTTAATGTAGTGGTTTGTTAGGAGATAATCGTACTCAAAGGTGTTAATTTCCATACGGGAGTATACTTGGAACAAAACGTTGTACTGCTTGCACAGATTAGTTACAACATCCAAATCCACATTATGAGCTGTCATATTACCTAATTGTTCTACACGGAGACGATGGAAGCGGGAGAACTGAGCACCAAGTTCAAGAACAACAATGTCATTTGTTCCTCTCCAGAGTTCCTCATAGCCGTTCCACAAGGAAAGAATTGTCTCTGCTTTTCTATTGCGATAATCAACAATCTTTCTAAATTCAGCAAGCATATCCTTGGTTTGGGTAAGCAAGATTGTTCGGTTAATATCCTGAAGTCCACTAAGGCGTCTAAAAATACGCACCACATAAGCTGCCAGTGCTTTATGCAGTAAAGTGGCTCGTGTGCGGTATTCTGTTGCCTTTTTATTTGCTTCAGTCCACTCAATGGTGCCAAAAATGAATGTATCTTCAAGCTCTTTTTGTAGCTTCTCCGCAAGACCATGAGTGGTAGAGTAGTAGGTTTCTGCAATCTGGTGATAGCGCCAGAAACTTGCGGTAAACTCTTTGCAGAAGTCCGTAAGGCTTTCCTCCATGTCATTTTCTTGAGACAGGAGTTCTGTAGCCTTTGCATAGTATTTGTCAGCTTCTACATCAATTTGATTGCTGATATAGTCGCCGGTCTCATAAATCGCATTGTCATAACCAGGATGATTTGCCAACAGTGCGTCGGAAGAAAGAGTTCTGAAATCCACATAACGTTCAATGTCGGCTGTAACATTCTTTGTTTCTTCCATGAGAATGGCTTTTAGCTGAGGAACATCATGCAAAGATCTCATTATTCCGAACAAGGAGAGGTAGTTGTTGATTGTACACATATACATATCATCCGAATATACATAGTAATTCTTAGATAGGGTCATGTACGCATAATACTGGTTTGCAAAGTCCCAACACAGCTTCTTCAAATCACGGGTCAGTGCTCCGGTAAACTCTCTTTGTTTCTTTTCGTAAGCCAGTTTAGTTTCAGCAATATGCTTCTTGGTTTCAGCAATATCATCCTCATCGAAGAGTCGTTCAAGCTTGCTCTGCAGACCGCTAAGATTATTGGATACATAATTTAACTCAGCATACTTTTTGCTGATGCTTGCTTTTAGGGTCTGAGCCTGATTTCTGAGCAGGTCAAACTCTACACGCATTTTCTCCTGCATAATAACTGCGCTTCGAGCTAACAGTGCATTGTAAGTCTTGTTTGTCTTTAATCGTTCAAACAACTGAGTATTAGTAGGAGAATCGTATTTTTTCTGAGAAACACCTTTTTCCCATTCGCAGACTCTCATCTTGAAAGGTTTGAGAAGGTTTTCATAGAAAATAAGTGCTTGGCCTGTGCCAAACGTGCCTTGTTCTTCCAACTGGTCAGCAGAAGCGGACATAGTGCTGCCAAGCAAATTACGGTCGTCCTGTGCTGTAATTCGATGGCCAAGTTTGAGACCAGTATTTTTCAGAACTTCTGGAGCCATCGCAGTGGGAAGCTGATCGGCAATTACGATACCTTCTCCCAAAGCTCGGACCTCGGCAAGCATTTTGACAAGGTATTTGGTTGCAGAGATTTTAGGGTCAACGGAACCGCCTACAGGGTCATCTGTTGTAGGTCCGATAAGGTTATGCGCTTCTTCATAGAAAATAATGTGTTCAATTTCACGCTTAAGTGCGCTTTCATTTGCTTTGGCGACATCACTTGTTTTGCGAATCTTAAGTACCTCTCGAATCAATGTGGAAATCAAGAGAGACATAAAGTTTGCGGGACCTTCGCCAAGTGCTTCCAGTTCGATGATAACCGGACGACTAAGCCAATCTTCAGGTTCAATGCTTGATTTGCGGACATTATAAACATTACCGATTTCACGTCGTAAAAGGCTACCAATTCGCACTTCCATAACAGAGCGGATATTTGCCTTGGATTCACCTTCGTAGCCAGATTCTTCCACAGCTACTTTCAGTGAGTCGTACAATTCCTGCATTGTCGGGTATTCTTTTGTTCCGTTATTTCGTTCGTTAATATTCCAGCCCTTATCGAGATAGACTTTCTCAATACAGCTATCAATCAAGAACGGAGACGGAGGAATCAGTTCAAATGCACCTGCAAAAACAGCGTTCAAGTTGGCAATATGCTCGGCAAGTGTTAGACCTACCGGGAACTGGAACGGATTGATATGCAGCGGAAAATACGTATCAGCACCGGGAGAGAAGACACAGAGATCTTCCATACCGTCAATCATTGCTAATGCTCGATATTCCTGTTTTGCAGGTTCCAGCACAAGGAAAGGAACGTGCTGCTGTGTATCACGCCAGAGAGTCGTGACTAAATACAACATGGTGTTGGTTTTACCGGCACCCGGAACACCAGCGATAAATGCGTGTTTCTTGAACAGTTTTACAGGGAAGGTAACATCATATCCCATGGAACTAACACCCAAGGAAATAACCTCATGGACTTCTCCGGTATCTTTGTCGATGCTAAGTTCCTTAGAGAAAGGAGTAGGATCAGTTTCTTTCTGACATTCGATAGCTTCGCCAGGGTACAAAATCGGGAAGGAGAACATCGGACGAATCTCCTCCAAGGTGTACAGCGATAGGAATGGAGCGACGTAATTGCCTGCTTCTTTTTCCTTGTGAAGGATTTTGGCATCACTCTCATACATACTAAAGCCGTTTTCGGAACTCATTGTCTCAATCAGATAAGTTCCGGATTCAACCGCTTCAGCAGCTACGCTATCTGCAAGCATTACGGCAATGTCCTGTGAATCAGCAAAAGCAACGACATTTGCAAGGAACTGAGGGAATTTCATCAGATTATTGAGATACTTATCCCAAGATTTCACGATGCTTTCGCTGTTGTCATCTTTACCCTGTACTCGATCCGAAATTCTGCGTCGTGTTTCTGTGTAAGGCAATCTTTGACGGATGGCTTGTGTGTGTTCTACTGGGAAAATATCAATACGAAGAACAGCGCTTCGATCATATCCTTCCATCAGTTTCAGAACGTTATAAAGTCTGCCGGTTTCGCAAGGTTCCCACTCCATGATAGAGTAGAGGTTGATTTCACCGGCTCCGTCCGTATTCAATCTATTTTGTGCCGGAAGGGAATAATCTTTTTTGGTCAAAAATGCTCCATAGGCAAATTTTTTCTCCAACACAATTCGACCCGTTTTATCAACAGGCATTTTATTAAAGCTCAACATTGCATCTGCATCAGATGCAATCTCACAAACGATATGAGAACGTGTGCCACCAGCAATTTCCTTTGCTGCAGTAATAACTTCTTCTGGCTTGGTTTTACCAAGGCTGTATTTTTTTATGGCTCCAGAAATATTCGTCAACTTGAGCAACGGAAGGATAGAACCATCAGATAGTTTCTCTTCCTCGATGGCGAAGTTCTGAGCAATTTCATAGCAAAAAAACTCATAGTAGGTGCTCAAAACAGAGGTCGTCAAAAATTCACGAATTCCCTCCAGCTTGGTCTTGCTCTGAGAAGTTGCATAGAAAATGATGGATAAATGGTGTCCTTTCGGAATGCTCTTATCCGGGTTGTAGTAGTACAGCAAATGGAAATACACACCAGAGGTGTATCCGAGTCTATGTAATTGGCGAAGGAAAACGCCGTGCTTATCCATAATGTTCTCAACGCTGGAACCATCAAAGACGCTGTACTTTGTTAGTGTTAAATCTGGTAGTTTGTTTACTGAAAAACAGAGGTAATATAATTGATCCATTTAGAAGACTCCTTCCAATGAGGCTGCAAGCTGGTCGTATTCAGACTGCAACTCGTCATTTACCTGATCGCTTTCCTCTGCAATTTCCTGGAATTCCTGTCCGCTTTCCTGAAGTTCGCTAGATAATTCACCTCCAACCTCAGAATAGTCTCCGACCATTTCAGATGCTTTTTCTGCATCAGCTATTTCGGTTTCGCTATACTCGGTAGACTGCTCAGAGGTTTCCTTTAAGGATTCACCAACTTCACGTCCCGGTTCCTTAACTTCACTTTCGGCAATCGCTTTGGCAATGCCATCCGATTCACTTCTGGCCGCATCAAGTGCAGCCTTGTCATCGTCATCAATGGCTTCGATCTGTTCCATTGCGCCCTGGGAAGCTTCGGCTTCTTCTAACTTCTGCTCGCCAGCTTCTTTTATTTCACGACCTTTTTCCTGATCGCTTTCAACTTTTTGTCTTTGTTCCAGTTTCAAAGAACCCATGATAATCCTCCTAAGTAATCAATGTTGTATTTTTATCAGAATATAAAGCATAATGCGCAGAGCCAGATTGTATAACCCGACTCTGCGCATCGTAATTAGTGCAGTTTAGCGCTAATATCGTTCAGCCAATCCTCGTCAGGTGCCTGGTAAGGACGGAACTTCTGATTATCTCTTGCCTTGTTGTAATAAATTGCGTTGTTTTCACTCATCAAGCTGATGTCATTTGCGCCAACAGAACGAGAGAATTCTTCAGGAGACATATCAAACGCTACCTTCAGGTTAAAGTAGGACATGATGTTATTATCATCTTGTTCAAGAGCGCTGTAGCTATCCTGCCAGAGGATTGCGTGCACGCCACGTTTTGCACCATCTTTCACGATGAGGTGGAAGATCTCCTTAGGCGAGAGCTTAGGCTTATTGGAGCTACTCGGCATCAGATTGAACAGGCTATCAATATCATCGCCCTGAGAAAGTTTAGTCTCAGATTTAAGTTCTTCCGCACGCTGATAACCAAATACAAAGAAATATTTATCGGTATCTCCGATAGGAGTAGTACACTTCAGATTGTCAAGCAGTTCGGACAGTACATCTTGTGTAGCGTTTTCGTCGCCGCAATGAATATATCTGATATATTCAGGAAGCAACTCACTTGCAATAATCTGAGGAGTGTCCTTAAAATAGCTATCATCCAAAGGTTTGCAATTAAGTAGATAAATGAACGGCTGATCCGGTGCCTTGCCATGTTTAATCTTGTAGTTAATACAGAGACTAAGGATTGCAAAGGCAAACATACTTCTTGCCTTCTCGGTATCATTACCCAGCATCAACAAGTTAGAATTATCGTTGCGAGTGAGATCCATATTCATGTTGTTTGTAACACTAAGCGGTTCGCCAATGTACAGACGACCAGGAACAGGACAACGGTTCGGCTCATAATTCTGGAACTGATTGAAGATACTGTACTTGTTATCTTCGATATTGGACAGCAGAATACGAGTAGGCTGTTTTGCATAGGAAATTGTTTTATCGCTAATTTCCTGTAGCATACCTCTGTGTCGCTCTGGTTCAATATAAGCAACTCTGAAGTGGCTGTTATATTCTTTATTACCTGCCTCAGAGTTATAGACAGCACGACCAGGATCATCAATAGAAATCTGGTCAATTTCTGTGCTACCGTTATCAAGAAGCAGATTTGCATCAGCCTTGGAACACTTCAGCACAATTCGTACAGCCATCTGATCGAATACAGCACGGTCAATGCCGGTAATATTGGAGTAGCTCTGAGAAGCAAGAATCAGATGAACTCCGAAAGCACGACCTTGGCGCACAATACGCTCCATAATAGTTGCAGACTTCTTTGCAAATTCATCATTTGCATTGGAGAACAACTCGTGGAACTCGTCCATAATAACCAGGACACGAGGCATCTTTTTTCCCAACGCACGATACTCCTCGATTTTATCGACATGGCTTTTCTTAAAGAGATCTGCACGGATTTTTTGCTCACGTTCCAGTGCAAGCAAGATGTTATATCCGAACTCACGCTCACTTTCGATAGCCACAACCTTGAACGAAGGAAGTTCAAAATCAGCGTAAATTTTGAACTCAACACCACGTTTGAAGTCAACTAAGTAAATAGAAAGCTCGTCAGGCGAATACTGAGTAAGTGCTCTGAGGATAATTGTATGTAACAAGCTGGATTTACCGGAACCCGCCACACCCGCAATCAGTGCATGGTGGCTACCACCAACACCTAAAGTAAGGTACTGAACTTCATTAGCACCATGGATACCAATAGGAATTCGGATGCCATCCTTGGTTGTTTCAGTGGTTTCGGCATTGCTGACTTTATCAATGCCGATAACGACTTTGTCTGCATTTTTGATGCCTTTTTTGAGCGTGGCAATAATCTGATTCATTTGATTATTGCTAGGTAGCTGGAGGTTACTCCAAAGTAAGGCTTTATCTTTTACCTTTTCACCAGAGTAGGTGATCTGAGTGCAATTATCATTGAAATTAAACACCTGGAAACTGGTTTCGATGTTCGTAATCAAAGGGTAGGAACGCTCAGAAATCTTTTTGTACTGGCTTTCGTTTCGATAAATAACCGTAAAGACTCCGCACTTCGGTCCAGAAGTTACAATCTGCTCAAGCAATTTTAGAGACTGGTCAGTAAGACCGGCAGGAAAATCCATGAGCATCAAAACCTGATAGGCTTCGGCGTTTTGTTCGGCAACACGATTATACTCATAGATGTTGTCATACTTACCCTGTAAGCAACGCTGAGTAACATTGGAAATATGGTCGGTCATAATTTTTAACTTCTGCTCAATATCAGAAGGAGCAGACCAGATCTTTCCGTTAATTACTTCGCTTGTACGATCGTCAACATCAACCAGTCGAGTGAACATTGCGAAACTTTCGCCAAGAGTAACCGGGTCGATAAAGGTAAAGTTGAGTTTGCCAGGAGGAAGCATCATAAATAAACGCATACCAAGATCGCAGGCATTTTTAACGACATTCTGGCGGCCTTCGCCGTTGAACTTGAACAGATAGTTAAATTCAGAACCGAAGGAAGCACAGTAAGGAATGCAAAGCTTATTGTCTCGGTAAAGGAAGAAATAGTATCTATCCAAGAAAGCCTTTGTATAGTCGCTCAGTCCCAATGCAGAAATGTCATACTCTAAGGTACTGATATGCACATTGCGGGGCATTTCCTTATAGCAATCATAGTGTTCGAAAGAAGGTTCCAGGGAATAAAGTCTGGCATATTCATCAGCAAATTCCTGCGGAGGGAATTGCGTGTGGAATGTATCAACAAGTTTTCCCAAGCGCTGTCTCAAGACATCATCGCTTCCTGCAAAAACCTTTTCTGTCTCAGCAAAACTTGCTGCTCTCTGCTGGACGAATTTGCCAGCAGTGGCGATCAATGCGTTCATAGCAGAATCCCACTCGGAAGAAACTTTCTGGTGAGAACTGCTTGCTACATTGGTATAGTTTTGATGCAGCGAATCCCTATTCTGTACGATGGAACCACGGAGGGCAATAATTTCCTGATTCAACATAGCTTCTGCTGCACGACAAGTGTTGTAAAAAGAAGCGCAAGAACGGGTTGCTTCTCTTTTTCTGGAACCTTTAAGGGCTTCATTCAGATCATAAGCCATGGAAACAAAGTCAATTTTTCCATTGATAATATCCTCGATGGAAATAGACATTTGCTGAGAAGAACCATTTTTGTTAGATTCATATACATCCTTGTGTGTGATGCTTTTTTCAGCGCTCGAAATCAAAACAAGAGCTTCTTTACATTTCTGCAATCTGTTGAAAGTAGCAGTTTTATCGCCTATATCACGAGAAAGAACGTTGTCCATCTGCTTCTGGAAATCTGTGATAATAGACTGTACCTTGCTGGAGAAATTTTTCGCCTGCTGTTCAGCAGTAGTGCGAACTCGATCCCATTCATTCTTTTCTCCGGCATCACGATCGTTTTTTACACGAGATGCGACCTGGATTGCAGATTGACTATCCTTATCAAAAACAATCAACTTCTTTAAGAAATCAACAAATAATTTTGATGTATATTCCATTTTTCACACCTCCTATTAGTAGTTGTCATTGGGTAGACCCAACGCACTATAGTAGTCATCACTATCGTCGTCATCGACGTCGATAGGGGTAGTATAGGTGGTATTAGGCTGCCAACCTTGAGAAGAAACCGATATTTGAACATCAACACCAAGACCAATGCCACGAAGGACAGTATTATAAGCGTCCTTTCCTAACAGATTTGCGGCATCCAGGAAATCGAAAGTTTCCACGGCACGAATAGCGGTACGATGTCGCTGTTCGATTTGGTCAATTTCATCAAGGGTCTGCTGAACTGTTGCTTCGTATACTTTCAGGGAAGAAATCTCGTTAGTAATCTGTCGCACCTGTTCATCACGCTTTTTAACCAGATCATTAAAAGATTTAACCCATGGATGCTGTTTTTTCATGCTTTCCAAGGCATCCTTAGCTTGTTCAGACTGCTGAAGAATATTACCGATTCTGACCTGATACTTATGGAGGTTTTCTGCAGTACATTCCTCTAGCTGATAGGTTTCAGTTTTAATTGAAGAAGCAGCTTGTGCAGCCTTGTCAAGAGTATCGCTATGTTCTTTAGAAAGCAGGATGCAGTCCTTCTCCAGCGTATACATGGAATGCTCAGTTTCTTCAAGTTCAGCCCACAGTGTGAACAGCTTCTTTTTGCGAGAATCTACTTCGCCCTTCATAGTTTTTTTGATTTGCAAAATGTTAGTTTTCATTTTGCAATGATATTCATGATTCAGGACTTCTGCTTTCAGAGCTTTTTGAGCAGCCAGCACCATACTTCGCACATCTTGATATGCGCTACGTTCTGCACCGGTTGAGAAAGTCAGAGCATTGCAAAAATCAGCATCTTCTTCGCAGTTAAATCCTTTCTGGATCAACTCTGCGGCGTTTGAGCATTTATTTTTTGCCAAAAGACGTAGCCAAAAAATGCCTGCCAAATTAGGCATCCATTCAATAACAGTGTGAGAGAGGGTGAGTGCTTCAGCAAATTTTTTGCTTTCTAGCAAGGACTCAACTTCGGAGTATTCAGCAGCTGCATTCTCGTGGATAGCAGGCATTTCTACCTCATCAAATCCCACGGTGTTACCGCAATGAAAGCACTTACCAGTTTTATGTACATACTTCTTACATTTTGTGCATTTTACAATTTTCATACGGAAGCACCACCTTTCTTTGACAATTCTTCTGCCAAGGAATCCACTTTGCCTTGTTTTTCTGCAACCTTGGTCAGTTCATTCATAATTTCGGTCATCTGAGCATTGGCTTTGTAAGTTGTAGAAACCAGCGGTTTGTCAGATGTTTTGTTTCTGGAGCAAGTGTTGTTCACATTTAAGGCTTTTTGCTTTATTTCGCTTGCCCAAGTTACTCGTTGTTTTTTTGCGGAAGCACTTTGTTCTAATTCTGCTGCTTTTTTAGCTGCATTTTTATCTTGTAACGTCTGGAAAGCTCCATAAGCTCCACCGATTGCTGCACAAATCAATGTTGAGTATAAAATGCAGTTTCGTACAGCAGGATCACTTGTGAATTCTTGACAGCCACTTGCACAGGTGGCATTGCCGCAACCAAAGAACGCATTGATCCAGTCTTCGGTACAGCTGCAAGCAGCTTCGCATCCAACAAAAAAGCTGAGTACCAAACCGATACATAATCCGATTAATGCGCCGTATGCTGTATATTTAGCAATTTTCATTTTTGAACCTCCTCACAGTCTTTTTATTCTGAATTATTGTTAAGAACAATAATATCGTTAGTATTACGAGCGATATATATTGGCTAAAAGAAAGTTGTCCAAAAAGACCTCTTATAGTATCCCCCCTCATGAATTCCAGGGCGAAACGAAAAACTGCGTAAGTTGCCAGATATATCGTCAATAGATTCTTTTTCTTATTCTTTTTGTGCAGCATAAACAAAGAAACAAAAAGGATAAATTCGAAAAAGGATTCTATTATTTGTGTAGGAAAGCATGATTTGATTTCCTGTGGATTATAAATATAGGTAACCGATAAAATCTCAGTATATTCGACACCGAAGCAGCAACCGGCAAAAAGGCAACCGATTCTTCCGAAACCATGAAATAATGGTATCGTAATGACAATAAGATTCATAAGCTCAATGTCAAATCTTTGATAAGACAAATATATTGCAACTGAGGTGCATAGCAAAAACCCCATTAAGCCACCATAAAATACGAGACCCGAGTTGTTTATAACTTCTACAGTTATTGGTTCAAGATTATACAGGGCAAGGAGTAGATTCTTTATACATCCAAACAGCTTAGCACCTACTATGACACCGACAATTCCACAAACATAAATTAAAAGTTGCTTATCTATTTTGATTCCGCTGTCATATAGCAAATAAAAAAACATAATTATGGAACATAATAAACCAATGCCAATCCAAAAAGCATACGGCGGAATCCCCCATATATAATTATTTTGCAAGTCGATGGTCATTTCTCAGTCCTGCTTTCGAGTTCCATATAGGAATTGGGGAAAATGCCCAATATTTCTAGCAACTCTTTTGTGTCCACTCTGGATGAAAACAGAAATACAATCGACAGATACAAGTTCCATGCCATAGGTGTTTTTTGACACTCGATCATGCTGTAAGTTTGCCGTGAAATTCCGATAGCATTTGCAATATCTTCTTGCGTTAAGTTTCCTTTTGCCCGTAAAGTTTTTAGGTTGGATGTTAAGTGAGCGATAAGCTCTTTCTTTTCCGCATCAGAAATATTACTCCATTTCAAAGCGGTTTCCTCCATATACTCGTTCTCCTTTCTTGAAATATTATTTTCGTAGAGTATCTTACTCCAAGCATAAACACCGCCAAACACTGGAAATCCAGTA